>Ga0302286_10002594_pt1 | contig 12491 bp, 7 predicted proteins | sample III_Fen_E2_3_FD_198765 | JGI IMG/M metagenome (GOLD analysis project Ga0302286, IMG submission 198765) | Peat permafrost microbial communities from Stordalen Mire near Abisko, Sweden - III_Fen_E2_3 | ecosystem: Environmental > Terrestrial > Soil > Wetlands > Permafrost | place: Sweden: Abisko...
CGACATAATAGGCACTGCAGCTACAAGCTTATTATTGTTAATTTTATTATTACTTGGATTTTACGAGAATCCCAGATTGTTCGGAGCAACCATTTGAGATTAAATCAGATTCTATGGCACTAGAGGGGTATTACCAATGAATTACTATTACTACTACACCTACCCTGACACAATCCTGTTATTATTACTACTGCTACTGTTAATTTACAAATTATTACTATTATTAATAGGTTTATCTGTTGGTACAGTTCGTTTCATTTACTATTTATCATTATTATTCACAGTTGTTGATTTTGCATTATTCAATAAATTCTACCCAGCACTCATTAATTTCTAAGGAACTTCAACTGCAACAGTCTCACGCTAACCTGTTGTTGTACTACCCAATCCTCCTGGAACTGTTGTAGATTATTTATTATTATTAGTAGCTACAGCAGCTAATTACCCAACATTCTCTAAATTCGTGATAACTCCTGCTGGATTAGTTATTTTCTCAGTTTCTATGATATTCTTAGGATCTTGCTACTGAATTAAATTACCACCTGCTACTGCTGCAGCTGTTGGTTTCCCTCCAGCATTACTATTCTTCCCAGGTTCTTAATAAACCGATTCATCATCATCATAATCATCATCGTCATCATCATCATCACAATTATCACCATTAACCACATTCGGTTCTAAGATATAATCCCCTTTCTCATCAAACTTCACATCAGTTATATTCTTAATCTTCTCCGTATTTATCTTCTCAATGATCTCCAATAAATACTTATCAACGACAATATCATAGCATTTCGCTTTGCAAATATTGCACCTCCATTTCCTCGGTGCGACTGTCTCCGTAGTTATTATAAAATTCTCCAATGAGAAACACTAAAAATGTTTACAATACAACCCTTTCGCAGGTGTTGCAATGAGTTTCATGTCAAGATTACAAGTTAATGGTACACTTAAGTTATTTATGCATATATCATCGTCATCATCAGTATTACTACCATTCAATTCATTCTTCGGATTATTCGATTTAAAATATTATTATATTTACATTTTACATTCACTCACAGATCTCACAGAATTACTCTTAATTCTCGCAACTAGCTCATCGACGGTATATTTCCTTATCACGAACACACTCAAACAATGCAAGGCATTATCAGCTATTCTCAGAATCTACTTTTCTTGTATATTTGGTACATATTCCGCAACACTCATTCGATTCATCCCTTCACGCAGGCCTTTAACACCTTTGAATAAATACTTCTCGTCTTTACGCTTTTTCAACGAACTATTGTTCTAAAGTGGTTTTAAATCGAGCATGGGTTCATCGTTCATGCGAATTAATCCAAAATCAGGCCAGGTTGTCTCGTAGATATTCTTTGTCCCATCGATGCGAATACATCTAACTTCCACACCAAATTCAGGATGATCTCTGATCCGATTGAATATCTCCCCACGTAAAATAAAATCTAACGATTTATTATTCGAAATCGCTTAGGCGTCAATTAATACTTCTTCCACGTGATGCAGTGGGTCGTATTTTTTGAGAATGCATGATGGACATTCAAATTAATTTATTGATTCTTCGTCTTTCGGTGATATCTTCATGCAACTCATGTGCAGTTTATGCTCGCATCCGCTGTTTCGACAGGAAAGTAATTCAGGACCGCTCATGAGTTGATTTTTCAAGCGGGGAACTTATGAGCAAATACAGGATTTGATATATTCCGTTTCGATGTTTTTGCTGATTAAATGATCCGCTGTAGAATGGTGAGTAATCCCTTTGGATTATGTCGATAATGATCCTTTTTAACGTTGCTTAGAAGCTGAGATTGATGTAGTACCAACAGATGATTATCCATTCGCTGAAATGCCATCAGATTTTTAGTTTTTCAATGTTTGGGTATTCGAGTTGTTATTGGCAGTTGCATTACCACGATTGTTGCTATTGTTAGTATTATTCCCATTGGTAGGTAACTTCCCTGGGAGTTGGAATTAAGAATTTCCCTTCAATTTAGAACCTGAGTTATGTTGTTATTATTATTGCTAGTTTTGTTGTTATGCACTTAATGAATTGATTTGACGAGTACCAAATTATTAAGATTATGATGCTCCACCTAATTAATGCTATTATGGGAATATTTATTGTTATTGTTGTTATTGTTGTTATTGTTGTTGTTAATCACTTGATGCGCCTGTTCCTCCGGATGTATTTTAAAACAATAATTAAGTTTAGTTCGTTTGACCGCCAACAAGATTCGAATTACCAACTTAATTATCCTTCAAATTATTATTGGTACTAAAGTTACTATTCTACTGTAATTACTGTTACTACTACGAATTAGCTACTGCGGCTGCTTGTTGCAGTTACTAAAATGATTCTAAGTTATACAGATCATATTACTTAGCTCCATATGATAACGAACTCATTGGATTAGATGATGTATTTTACGCTTATTAACCTAAAATCTATTATAAGATATTTGAAGAAATACCTTAATGTGCTAAGGATGCACTATCTGCTGAAGGATTTCTGAACATATGGGTAGATTATAGATGTGAAGAACCACCTGGGACACTAGCAGAATTACTGTTACTATTGCTATTTGTGTTGTTATTGTTGTTATTATTATTGGTGCTTCCATTGGAATTAAACCCATTGCTATTGTTATTACTGCTGTTATTCACACCTGATGTGGAATACAACTGCGCTGAATAAGGGAACGAAGAGAAATTCAAAGCTGATGATTGATATGGATTAGCAGCGGGATTTAAGTATTAGAAGTTAGTGTTGGAAAGCTACCCCGATTAGGAATACATCTATCCGTTCATGTACTAGAACTAAGGAGCGTAGACACTACTGTAGTTTGGAGTGGTTTATGGTATTGAGGAGTTACCTATGCCAGCACTGAGTAGACTATTTTAGTATTGCTTCCAGAGTTGTTATGGCTGAGTTTGTTGTTGTTATTGTTATTGTGTCTGACCAAATGCTCCAGCAGCTCCATCGACAAAACTAATAAAAAAGATAAAAATCAGTTTGAATTGTTGATTTTAAAATTTAATTTGTTTTTACCTTGAAATATCATTGGAGAATGCGACTTAAGAGCGTAATTACTGTTGAGCTTAGAGATGCTAGAATTATTGTTGTTGCTGCTGCTGTTATTGCTATAATTACTGCTCTTTCTCAAGCAAAAGAGTCACAGAGTTATTGTGATTATTACTATTATTTCCTTCTATTCTTTCAATAATACTCCTGATGATCTTCTCCATGTTATCAGTTTACACACCAATTAATCTAGATATCTCTTTCTCGATTGGTTCTCTTCCTTTTCTATTGGGTTAAGCACTCAGCTAATCTCGACATAATTTCTCAAGGGATTTTGCAATATCTGCTCGATTCTTCTCGTCGTTTAGGAATTTCCCTGGGATATGCAGTTTACTGTAGATATTCTTTAAATCAGATTTTTAAAGGGCACAAAGTTTCTTCTCAATGTCGTCCATGTTTGCTATTTTATTTTCTATTGATCAAATCTATCCCAAAACGTTTGTAGTTTATCTAATATCTTCAGATAGGTATGTGTGTGTCAACTTTGAATCTCGTAAAAAGCCTATTTGATCTGTGAAAAGAAACAAAAATTATTATGAATAACACCCTTAATCTCATTTGGATCAATATCCCAAAAATAGCAAAATAACATATGCTCTAGAATCAAAACAATTATCAGTAGAACTCAAATATTTCGATTTCAAATGCCTTTGGTAGGCTTATTAAAAGGGGAGGTTTATTTGAAATTAATAATATTTCTAAATTCCCCCGGGAACAATTTAAATTTGATTCTCGCAAATTCCCAACAGTAACTTAGTGAATCAATCCATCTCCCACAGCTACACCTTTCTCCCCACCTCTTATTTAGGAAATAATATAATTCTATCACTTTAGCAAGCCAACAAAAATACGCAGCTGATTTACCTTCTCCTTAGTAAAATGTAAGAAAGTACATAAAAATACAAAATAAAAAATAATATGTAAAATTCAAATATTTTTACCTGTTTCTTGTTTTGGCTTGGGAAGGATATTGTTCACTAAGGAGAGAGGGGGTTGAATATTTGCAGATTATTCTAGAAATCACAGGGAGGGGGTACCTACACGCAAGAATGCGATAACTCTATGTTACTTATCGGAATAAAAAAAATGGAACAAATGAGAAAATGATCAGATGGTTTTCGTAGGCTAGACTAACTTTTTTCTGCTCGCTAAAGAAAAAAAAGAAAAAGAAATTATTTACTTCCTAACAATCCGATGCTACCCCCGGTTTGAAGGCAAGTTATTTGAGAAGACCGATGACGTAAGCGCCTAATCGGATGGATCCCGTTGAGTCTTGGGGAAATTAAATCCCAGCCACTCGTTTTTTTGTCTTCACCCAGTTTAGATCTCAAGAACACCGAGATTGAAATTGAATTATCAACCTCAGTTAGAATGAAGGAAGGAAGAAACCTACACAGCTCATAGCTAGGTGAAGGAATGTGTATACACTCATGGACAAATCGTCCATATTGAAGGTTTTATTTTGTAGCTGGTATTTTGAATCTCTAGAAAAATTATGAATTATTGAAGGTAACAAAAAGGATTAGTGGTGAGTTGACCAGATCAGAGAGACAGGTGGGGAAGGGTTAAAAATAAATAAATTTTAAAGCAGCTAAAAAATATATTGTTATGTGTTTATTACTTCTCGTTTCACTAATTGTCTGATTTGATCCATATTCCTCCCCTTGTTTTCGAGAGTCTACTTTACTGGATTCACTTTTTTGTAATTTACTTTTAATACATTCAAATAAAGAGATATTATTCAAATTGTTGAAGTGACTCCATTGTGACGGAACATAAAAATCTCAGAATTCGTTCATTGCAGTCTCTCATCATGGAATACTACAAAATACTAAACATATTTCATAAATTGTAAGATAATATATTTAAATAGTTCGAGTGTGTCCGAAAAATGCGGTGAAACTCAATCAGAATTCCATTATCTGCCCCCCCACCAGTACGCAGTAAAAAGCTTAACTTCTCGTTTCTCGGTTCTAGATTATGAATATACCACGTAATAGGAGATCCCCAAGGGGGAATATTTGATGAAATTGATGAAGATCGCACCTAAAAAAAGAAAAGAAAAGAAAAAGGCAAGACATTCAAATTATTTACAAAGGGGATATTTGAAGTTTTTAGTGAAATAAAAATAGCATAAAAAAAATGAAATTAGAGGATAAATATCAGTTTATTAGTAATTGTTGATAAATGAATATGAATTATTGCATGGTTTTCATTGCGAGAAACGAGGAATAGGGGATAGTAGTTTTCAGGCAGTAATTGAAAAGCAATTCATACGATTTTGGATATTGAAAAAAATTGACTTATTTTCTTAAAAAAAGCATGTGAAATTAATTATTTAATAAGTGTTTTTCAGAGAGAGAATAACATAAATGTATTTTGTTTTTTTTCTTTTTCCTTGCAAGATTGCTGTAGATCTCATAGATTCTGTTAGTTTCTTAGAGTGTGGAATTTGGAAAAAAGTGTAGGAAACGAAAAAAAAGAAAGAAAAATAGAAAGAGAAGATAACTAAGATTTTTGATTTTTTTTTCGAATTAGAACAGGAAAAAGGGTGATTGTACAAAAAGAAGAAAATGAGTGCGAATAATGAAGTATTAACTTCTCCAGCTAAGCTAGTGTTAGAATCAAATAGTCCAGTAGAAGAAGCAGAAGTTTAAGATACAAGTAAAGAAACAAAAGCAATTGAAACAGTAGCTGCCAGCAGTAGCTCTCCGATCAAAGAATTTGATCCAAATGAACAAAAAGATGGATAAGAAGAAAAATCAAATAATGATAATAATATCACTGCATAAGTGTTAGAACAAGCATAACCATAACCATAGACAAACGTTGAAGTTGTTTAACCTTAGTAACCTTCAACAGTTATTGAAGAATCAGGTGAAGGGAGTACTAGTTATCCTAAACCTCAAGGATTAATGCTAGATCCTAGTAGTTCATGGGGATCTGTAGTTTAGAACGTAGAAAATAATAATCAGCAAGCATAGCAGCATTAGAACTAAATTCCTCCACAAATACAGCAACAGCTGAACTACAAGAATCGTTGGAATGAAGTTCAAGAGCACGAACTAATCGCGCATTCTTCGATGGATCGAAAACGATAAAATCTTGAGATGCTACGAGAATGGGATATGCGTAGAGCATATTTCCTGAATATCCACAGATAACTCTTGGAGAAGATCTCCTTGGAAGTCGAAGCAAGATGGGAGTGCTCCAATTCCTTCGCATAATTTGTCTTACAGTACATGGAGAATAAGTCATAACAGCAGCAGCTCTACACTTAGTTCCAATGCCCAAAGCCAGATGTTTCTCTTCAGAATAACTAGCTAGCTAAGACAAGTTATTCTCATCTACGTGGAGCACTCTAATTCATTGACGATGCAAATTACCAGCAAGCATTGAAAGTTGCTAAATTCAATGGAATCTTGAATGTAGAAATAATTTAGAATCTCTTAGCGGTTGATTTCAACGATAGCTTAATGGGGTTAATAGCAGCGAAGTAGGAACTTGCAGCATTAAAGGGTAGAATGGCGGAATTAAATGGCATTGCATCAAGAAAAAGTGGAAAAGTTGCATTGGTATACAATATGTCTACACCGAAAACGGGATACAAGAAAATCACACAAAAACCAAAGGATTTATACAGAAGCTAGTTGAATTTCTTGCGTCACGCGGAGATCTAAACAGAGACACAACGGCATCTCGCTAAGGTTGTGCTCAACGCATGGGAGACAGCTAGGAAGGTTGAAGTTACTCGAACAGAGGCAATCTAGAAAGCACTGGTACTTTATGCTAAATCGTTCATAGAATGCTATGGAGAAAGCGAATAGTTGAATGAATAGCTAAAGTAGATTTCTGGAGAGAATAAAGTTACTAATTTGTTTGAGATTGATGAGATTCTTGGATAAGAAGATATTGCTTTCCTTCGAGAATAGTTGTATCCATAGGGTTAAGGGATAAGTTAAAATGATAATATTGAGGGTAAAGTTGGAGTTGAAGAAGGTAGTGTTAAAGCAGAGAAGAAAGAGGAAATAAAGAGTGAGGATAGAAGTGAGAAAGTTGAGAACTAAGATGGAGAAAAAGAATAAAAGAAGAAGAAGGAGGAAAGTGAGAGTTAAGGAGTGAAAGAAAATCAATAATAGAAAGATATCAAAGAAGGAGAATAAATTGAAGAAAAGAAAGAAGAAGATGCTGATCAAGCAGATAAGACGAAAACAAATCAAAATTAGCAACAACAGCAGGAACAATAATAATAACTTCCTTTATTGGCATTTTCTGATTTGCTGCCATTTTTTGAGAATTTCCTCGTGGAAGGTTTTGACAATCGTTTATTAATCTTAAAGGAGTTTTTAGGCTAACGTAATGTATCCCTTAATTCAGGTTTTTCGAACACGCATTTAGTCATAACTGCAGACAATTATCTGCATTGTTTCGATTCTCCTGAAGCTACTGCAGCTTCTTTGGCAAGATCATTCAGCAAACCGAGTTTTAGTTTAAGCTTGCATAAGGCACTTTTGAGAAGAGTCAGCACGAAGAATTTCACTGTGGAATTGTCTATTTAATCTACAGGATTACTTAACTATCTCGCTGGAGGGTAGAAATACTTGTTTAACTTCAGGAACAGTGATGAAATAGAAGAATTAGCATAGTTCATTAATTCACTGAATTGAGAGGAAGAAAGGAGAGTGATAAGTAGCTCCAAAAACATAAGAGCACTTGAATTATAATATTCACATTTATGTTCCCCTTTATTATCTATCACATTGTGTGTTTTCTTATTCACAAATATCTTTTATTCCTCATTAAATTATCTAAATATAAATCTACTTCCTCATAAATATGAATCATCGTCTCTGCATATCCTCCCATCCCTCAAAACAGCGATACAGAGCTTACTTTCTTAGAGACTAGAAAAAATAAAAAAAGAAAACTGCTAATATCATAATAGCTTTGTTAATTTTCTCCCCTTTTCCCCCAAAACAATTTATTATTATTTCCTTATTCTTTAAACAATCAAGCAACAAACATAGATTAATAATTGCAGAAACAATAAAAAAATAACTAAAAACGCGCATAAAACAGGAACAACCCACGAAGATACAAATATTTTTCTACAATGGGTAATTTCTTAGGTGTCGAGAACCTGCCAGGTTCATCCAGGAATACACAAGGAAGCGCTAACAAAGAGCTCATTGCTTTCCTTAAAACGCGAAACATGAACTAAATAGGTGAGACAGTCGAAGCCCTCAGAGATTATTATCCGACTAATTCTACTTTCGATGTGAACGAATTCGAAGATGCGTTTGGATTGATGCTCGAAGATAAATGCGAGTAGTTTTTTTAATTACTTGAGAATAACCACAGTCTCGATGGTGAGATTGATTTATATGAATCCCTAGCGACTTGCGTGATCTTCTGTGATGATGACTATGACAGAAAACTGGAGTTTATCTTTGCGCTATTTGATTTTAATAAAAACGACGTCATCGATAAGTAAGAGTTAGTTTTAAGTAACTAAGCGACCATTCGTGGATTATGTAAGATCGCAGGGATACCATCACCTTCATTGAAGTAAATCGAAGAATATTCGTTGTAGATATTTAACTAAGTCGATTCAGATAAAGGTGGTACAATCAGTCTAAAGGAGTTTATATATTGGGTGAAATATAACTGGGAGTTACAGGATTTCTTCTTGAAATATGGCAATGTCTAGACATTTGAGAATGCAGAGAGACGTTGCAAAGAGTTTAAGTTTATTTTTGAGAAGATCTTTGGGGCTATATCTGGGCCGAATACTGATAGGGTGAACATTGATTTGTTGTAACCGCTGATGGAGAAGGAGTTAAAGGACAGTTTTAATGATGGATCGTTTAAGATATTGCTGGAAGTGTTGAAATCGACTTCGAAGGTTGACTGCCCTGGAATATAAGAGAACTATGTATATAAGAAGTCGTATTTGAATGTTATGAAGAGTTGGGGAGCATTCGATGCTACTGATATTAACAAAGATAATAAACTCCAAATACAGGAAATCAAGTAAGAAAAAATGAGAAAACAAATTTAGAAAAGTTAATAATGTCGTTTTTTTTATTTTAAACAATCGATGATTTTACCCTCTTTAATAGGTTTTTATTATACGCCTATGAAGGTGACATTCCCGATGAGAATCGTATCGGATTCGAGATGGAAATGTTAGACAAAGATAAAAGTGGTTATGTTACACGCAAAGAATGGCTTGAATATCTCTGTATGGATTCGAGTAATTCCTAGAAAATGGAATTCCGTTCTGGCATGAAAGATCTATTTCAGCAGTACGACACTGATAACAGTGGAAAGCTCTCAAAGAACGAGCTATTCGAGTTGCTCAAGTAACAGTTGTCGACATACACTGCGATATATCAAGCGAAAGGTGGTGAACAACTGTAGAACTATTATGGCATGGTGAATTCCATAACAAATGAAATATCTGATAAACTCAAAGGCAAATTCGATGATGGATACGTTTCTTGGCCAGATTTTAAGATCTTCATGGAGAAAGCATACACAGAAATGGAAAATCTCAAAACTTTCTTGAATACATTAAAATGACAAGAAAAAAATAGCAATATTTATGTGATTTTTAATAAATTTGTGTAATGGAAAGTATGTATTTTTCATTTTATTGAAAAATTCTAAGGAGAAGGAGAACTCAGAATTCTTAATTAATTTTTAGATTTTTTTTTACTCTTTTTAATGAAAAAAAAATATCAATCTTTGTTTTCTTTTCTCCCCTACCCCATGATTACGATTTTTCCAAAAACATACAAAACCTCATTCTAACAACAATATTAATTAATTAATCATCTAAACAAACATTAATAGCCCCCATCCCCATGATTTCCCATCAAAAATGTGCAGTGTGTACTTTCGATAATATGGCGTGCTTAGTGGCGACTTTATCCATTACATCTTCGGCGTTCTTCGGATGCAAGTATAAACCCATATGCTGCTATAAGTGATTCATGCTACCCCGCTGAGTTTTTTCAAAACGTGATCTCAATTCAATTAGATTAACACTCTAAGAGGTCATACGTTCATCCTGGGTCAACTAAGCCAACACAGAATTATACGATATGTACACACACCCCCAAAACCAATAAACAAGCACATGACAGTTACACTATGATTTGCATAATCACGTCTTCACAAGCTATGCAAGCAAATGAATGAATGATACTGAGATGCCATTAATCGGAGAAGCAATACTCCTATAAATAATTTGCCTATTTTTGAATACAAAATATGAAAAGAGAAACATATTTTTGTATATGCTCATACTGTCTCTGTGTGAGTAGTCCTCTCGGATATTTGCTGTTCGGAGGTACGTGCCCACACATAGAGACACAAGTATTAGAAGCATTCAATAAAAAGAACAACAACAACAATAAACAAAAAATAAACCTTGTACATATATATTAACCTCACAAAATGATGAAGGTAGATGTATTGTACTTGAGAAAAAACAAATAAAACAAAGATTTTCCATGAATATAAAATATCCGCAAGTGATAGCAAAAGCGACGGTCTTATGCAGGCACACAGCATGTTAAGAATGTATTGAGAGATAGATAGTGTTTTGTGGAGAGTCTGTTAATTAATTGATTGATTCCTGTGTTCGGTCCGTGACCGTTAGAAAGCTCATTGTATTTCTAATTATATTCATTTTTACATGGAATAGTAATGATATTCATGTTTACTATCATTTTAGAATGCAACAGGCTATGAGGGGTGGGGAGGAATTAATTGAATTAATTTATTAAGCAGAAATGAATAGAAAAAAACCCTATTTGAATTTGATTTAATTTTCTTGAATCTCTTGAAAAAACAAAGCTAACCCAACCCCCAGTGGTTTGGGGGTTTTGAAGAGCTAAGCATATTCAGGGGATTTCAATGTAAAAATAATAAATCAAAAAAAAGTATTAAGAAAAAACAATTAGAATCACCTTTCCTGCTTGTTTCACTGCTATTTTCTTCGTTGTGAGGAAACTTAAGCGTGAGAGCACAGGGAATACTGGAAATATCAAGAGACCAATGGGTATTCACTATTTAAGTAACATACTTACTGTTTTTACTATCCCGTAAACGATTTAATTCGAATGGATCCTTCACCGAAGTTTTAGTTTTTTAGCAATCTAAGTGAATAATACCTATGAGCTCCAAAAAAAAGTGATTGTCTGCACAATAACAAAGACAAATCGATCTCTCTTCATCTCTTATCCAACTCTTCCCTAATAATTATCTTCCTCAACACCTTAATATACCCATCAACGACCGCAGCCATTCGATTCTCAGTTACTTAAAGAATTAATATAAAATACAGAAAAAATTGAACTAATCTACATAATACAACAAATAAACATGAACAAATCAAATACAACAACAATCAAATACAATATCAAAAAATCCTAGATTGAAAAGGACTGCTCTTGAAAAGGGAAGCAGATACCATATCATATCAAATTAGTTAAGAAGTTTAGGAAGAGACATAAATTACTTTGAAATTTGCTTATGCAAGATATGAAAGCGATTGACAAATCTTGTATTTATACATGCAAACCCTAAAGGAAAGCAAATATGCTTTGTAATGTGATTTCTCGTTAGGTTCTTTTAAATTGAAAAAAGTCTTATTCATATTTTTCAATTTTTTTTAATATTCCCTTCCCCCAAAAAATCATTAATTCTAACTGCCAAATTTCAGAGGAAATCAATTTTCCTCCTTTTAGTTTTTATCTTTTCCCCTTTCAAAAATGATCTAATTCTTCTCTAAATCGCTTGGGCTTAATCATCCTAGGGGGTTGGGTTATCCTATGATGCAGCTGGATGATTGTAAATCATTCTAAGGACAAGGATATGTAGTAGAATATTTAACAATTCTGATTAAGAAATAATGGATTTGAATGAATTAAATTCAAAATAATTGCGCTGGTAAAAGAAAATGAAAAATCCACTTTTTAATTAAAATAATTTGAAATTAATTAATCTGTTAAACGATTAAACATAATTTTTGTATTTGTAATTTTCTTCAAAAGATGTTAATTTAATTTGAAAAAACAATAATTTGCGTATTGTTAAACCTTTAAAGAACGATCAAGACATTTATTAATCCTTTTAAGGATAAAAAGTAAATTTAAGTTATTCAGTTTGTTGATGAAATACTTTGTCTAGATCAAGCTAATATTACTTGTTTCTTTAATTATTAGATTTATTTCATGAAATAACTCATGACTCATGATTGGACATTATTTATGAACGATTTTTTAAATAATGAAAACAATATTCTTTGAGTTCCATAGTCTTTTTTAAAAATTTGACATCCTATTGTAGATTAGTTGTTTTTAAACATTATTTATTG
>Ga0302286_10002598_pt1 | contig 12473 bp, 9 predicted proteins | sample III_Fen_E2_3_FD_198765 | JGI IMG/M metagenome (GOLD analysis project Ga0302286, IMG submission 198765) | Peat permafrost microbial communities from Stordalen Mire near Abisko, Sweden - III_Fen_E2_3 | ecosystem: Environmental > Terrestrial > Soil > Wetlands > Permafrost | place: Sweden: Abisko...
AAAATACAACAGAAAGGTCAAATAGGTTGGTTATATTGTATTATTTGCAGAAGGCAATAATCTAGACTCATTCTATGTTAGCTATTTAAATTAATAAACAAAGGTACTTTTACATAGATTTGAACTTTTTCTAGTTAAAGTGTTCTATGTAATCAAAGGTATTTTTAGGTAATTGATCTTGAATCACCTTTTTTGAAATAGCAATAATTTTTTTTTATTTTGTTAACTGCATTAGGATAAATAGCTGAACTATTCTAGATTTATTTGAATTGAAGAGTAGGTGAATAATCATCTTTATTTTTTTCATTTTAATTTTAGGTAAACTAGACGATTAACTGATTTGGGAAATAATATTTTCATCATCTTGATTCAATTTTCCATTTATTTTTCATAAAAGTTTTGATTTTATTTGGTGTTCCAAAAGGGGTTGGAAGGGTTTTACACTAAATCATATTTGAATAAAAAATCGTCATTTATTTTATCTATTATCTGACATTTAAGTTAATAAAAAGTTGCTCGCTTTTCTTTTTCTTTGAATAGTTACATAATTTCAAAAATAAGTAACACCTTAAACACTACTAATTATCAAAAACAATAATAGATTAATACATTAAACCACGAGAAAATCAAGAGAAAGAGGGAGAGAGAGAGACATTCAATTTCAACTTTAGATATATTTTGAAAGGATAATACGAATATTGTCGTTATTTTGATTTTCAATAAAAGCATGAGTACATTAATTCAAACACAGTTGTTAATTGAAAATTAAGTTTAGAGCATTTTAGAATATTTGTTCAGTATCCCAACAATCACTGTTCTACTTGTGTTCCTGCTCCTCAGACATTCTCTAGATATTCTACATTGACTTGAAAGTTAGATTTATCTATTGCTTTAAAGAATTCCTCAACAACTTGGGTATCTTCTTTCTTAATTCCAAATCCGATTTCTGGCTTCTTGTAGATTTTCTCAATGACTTCACCTTTCGTGTTGAAGACTTTCTCACGAGTTACTTTGATGATCAGTTTAGGATCGTATGTTAATGCTGAAATGCATGAAAATGCTGGGTGTGCTAATCCAGATCGAACTAATTGTTTCGCTGCGTAATAGTTGGATTTCTATTGATTTCCATCAAGCTAACTCTGGGCATCATTTGAAACTGCTGCATTAGCTTCAATCAGAGAGGAGATTGTCTCAGAGAGATTGATATTCTTGACTTCTCCATTGAAAGCAATAGCTCCAAATTTATCAACCACACAGACATGAGGCATTTACTGAAATTTAATCAAAAATAAAATTATCAGATAAAACCAGCAAGAACTCTAAAAATGAAATAATAAAAGCCATACCTGTATTCTATAGTGCATGAACTCGTCTCTGAATCTGAGATCTTACTTGAAACAGAAAAACTCCATGAACTCACCCCAGTTGTTCTGTGAATGGGCTGCTAAGGACTTCTCGTTGAGAGGTTCCACGCAGGCTGCCACGAATTTAACTTTCCCTTGCCACTTTTCTTGATTGGCCTTCCATAGTTCCTTGTATTCGTTGATCTTCTCGACACATGGTTGCAGCCTTCAAAGCAAACATAAATATAAAAAATTTATGTATTTTTCAGCTAAAAACTAAAATAATCTCCAAAAAACCTTCATTTTTTCAAATAATTTTTTACTTAAACAAGAAGAAATCAATCACAAGAACTTCCCCAGGATTATTAGCTAGCTGCACTGTCTTATCCTTCTTATCAAGTAGATACATTTCTTGCATTGGGAAGAATCTAGTGCCTTTCAAGGAGATCTACGGACCTACAGCAAGCAGTTTCTTCACGATATCAAAATTCTTCTTCTCCTTGAAGAGCATGTCACCATAGAATCTGAACCTTGCTCTGACTTTCTAAAGATCGGCTGAGGGAATCTAAGCAGGAGTCATTTCCCCTTATTGCGTGATTTCCTCACCGCGTTGCTTGATAAGAACTTAATTTTTAGCTAAAATCATCACAAGATCTCTTCGCAAAGAGAACCTAAATGAAGTTATATTAAGCTCGTTCAGGATATTCGAGAGATCCTTGAGATGTATGATGATCATCGACTTCTAATCGCTGACACTTTAGATTCCAACTAAGAACATCTCCTTCCCGTATTTGTCTCTGATAATTTCTAGCAGCTCTTTTGTTTACTGTTCGTCAGCTTTTTCAATAACAAAATCGATTATTGGCTTATTGTACTGCTTGTGTAAAGAGTTGCTAGTATTATCCTTCTGCGTAGACTGTTTCGTGAGAATTACACCAAATCTTCCTTTGAAATTACTGAACTTCTCACAAAGTTTCTAATAGAATTCAACTTTTAAGAACTCTCTCACTTGATGATACTACTCTTTAGTTATACACTAAGTTTTACTAGCAACTTACGATTACTCAGATTCCTTTTTCTTTTTGGTAGCTTCTTCTTTCCATCTTTGCTCGTCTTATTCGATGGTCAGCGAGCTAAGTTTAAGGATTCTCTCCTGCAAGTTTACTTTCCCAGGATGGCCAAGATAGTCGATTCTCCCAGATGGACCAATCAGAATCACAAATGGAATCCCTGGAACTTCATATAATTTCATTAGATCGTGGTCCTTGGATGCAGTTGTAAACTGTGTGAAAAGAACACAAAAATGTTGTTGAAAAAATAAAATATCCTTAGGGCATTTTGTAGTAGCCTTACTTTCAAATGCTGGATGCTCTTCCACGACTTCGATATCACAGTCTACACGAGATTGTTCTTATTCTCTTCGAGACTCACTCCGACAATTCTGAAATTCGATTTCTTATTTGCTTCGAGGAGCTACGAATTAATCTACATTTAAGCTAAACATGGCTAACTTGTGCTCGACCATAAATCAACCAAGAGAATTTCCCCTGTGGAATGCTCTAAAACGACATCTTCTTTGTTTGTGAACACATCTTCAAATCCTTTTACTGCGAAAAACCTCTCGCCTACACCTGCATGCACTTTTACACTGAAATCTAACAAATAATTGCATCTACCTGGGGTTTATACTTTCTTGTAGATTTCGTCGAGTTTAGCTTTGTTATCCACACTTGATGTGCATGTAATATGGTGCATGACTTCACTCGACCAGGAGGATTAATGTCGCTTGGAGATCACATTGCTGGTTTTTTTAATAACCTCAACACTCTCCTCTAGCCCTGCGGATTTAAGTTCTTCAACTAAACGCTTGCACAAGTCTTTTGCTTGCTTTTTGTAATCAACTACAGTAGTTTCCATTTCTAAAGATTTAAAGGTAATAAATTGGATATTTTTGATTAAATATGTTTGATATTTTTAATTTGATTTTTTTTCTTCTGCTATTTTGTTTGAGAAAAGAAGAAAAAAATAATTAATCTTTTTTGAGAATCTAATGATTTCCATTTAACAAATAAACTCCTGCACAAGAACTTCAAAACAATAAGAATCTTGAAGGATCAGTTCTTTGGATTTTAATTAAACTTGAAGAGTTTGATTAGAGGGAAGATTTTGTTTGTGGGATTATTTGACTTTCTGATAAAAGATATTGAAATTTATTAAAAAAGAGAGAAAATAATCTAAATTCTCAGCCGAAACAAAAACAAAAAAACGCACATGGATTAAATTCCCTCTGATTTATTCTTCGATTTCGCTAAGATCTACTCCGACAAAGGGTTGATATTAGCAACTTCAGGTGCAGTGATTGCAGCAGCAGCATTTAGAATAGCAGAATCACTGAAATTAAATACCAACTATTTCGCAGTGAAGAAAAATAATTGGGGATATCTCAGTGGGTTTGTGCTAGTTGGAGCAATATGTTTCTTGATATTTAAATTCAATCAATTCCAAGGGTCGATGATAGTCTAAGATCCCTAAGAAGTGATTAAAAATACTCCTATTAGCTGGTTTGGAATAGGTGGAGTCATAATGGGATTGAGTTATTCACTTTCTCTGCAGCACTCAATTCTCTTTCAAATCAGCAGTTGGTTGGATGCTATGAGATTAGCATTGTTTGTTGTGACAGCTAAGTTAGTTCATGGTTTAAGCTAACCATATGCAGAGACTGAGAGTTTAAGTTTCATCTATGAATTCGATTATAAAACGTATAATATGGTCATTTTGGTAATAGCAGGCATTATTGCTCTGTTCTGCTTAGGGAAGAAGCTATTTCTCGGTGTGATTCTTGGAGCTGGACTAATTTGTTCCTAAGCTCTCTTTAAAGATAAACTGTTATCGATGTATTTCTTGGTTTTTGTGTGTACGTTCAATATCTTGTGTTTCGTTTCAAACCCTAAGAGTTTTAAACAAGATACAAGAGCAACAAGAATCAAAGAAAAGGAGCTCTTAGCAGCAATGCAGTCTCCTTAGTAACCATCAAAAACATAAGATGGTGAAGAAAATGAACAAATTTTAGATGATGGGAATAAGATTAGTGATTCACCTGCGAGGGATGCTAAAGTCACAACAACTGCCTCAAAACAAAAAGGAAACACTAACAGTACTATTCAAGACAACAATGCTCAATAGAATGATCTCAATATTCATCCGTAAACACCTGCATAATCTGAGAAAAGTTCTTCTAAGGATATCAATAAATCTGCTAATCCACAAAAAAACCCTAACAAGTCTAAAAAAACAGTTTAAAACCAGCAACCTGCAAATACATCTCGCTCAGGAAATCCGTCTGTTTGGAGAATAATCGCAGGTAGTATTTTAGGAGGTGCGGGATATGGAATCTGTGGGACTGTCCCAGAGACCGCATTGCTGGATTTTGCAGTGTTCACCCCTCATGTAACATTAGTCTATATTGTGAGTTTTATTGTTGGCTTCACTATGCTCTCCGCTATCCTAGCGATTATTGAATTTGACACTTAAGAAAGTGTAGAAGAATTGATTCAAGATGAACTACTTGCTTAGGAACTGCTTTAAAAAGCAGCTAGAAATTCTAGTTTTCTGTGATTCAGAAAAAATCATTTCCAAAATAAGAATTTATGGAAAATTCATAATATTTGTGAACTGAAATGAATTTAGAGAGAGAATCAAAAAATACTATGATTTTAATTAATAAAAATGAATAAGAAATAAGAGAACTAGGGAAAGAAAAAATACTCTTAAAAATAAGCATTTAAGCCAGCTTTTCTACTAGCTTAATGGGGAGTGATTAATTTTATTTCTATTAACAGTGTGATTCTTCAATAGAAGGGATTAATTCCTCTTGAAATCGAGAGATCTTAAGCCTTCTTATCATAGATGAGTTCTGAAACGCTGTAGGTATTAACCAGCGGCTCTCGTCGATTTGAAGAAAGCGGTATAGTAAATGAATTATGCTCTTGATGAGCAGTTTGTTGGGGGTCCAATGAATAGTCATTATTTTGCTCTTTTTTATAATTCTGAAGGAGATTATTATTACGCCCAACTGTAGTAGTCTTTAAAATATCTTTGAATTATTTTTCCTATGAAAATAGTATTTGTTCTTTAATCGTTTTATCATTTGGCGTCTGTTACTGATGCATTTTCTCATCTACATGCTCGATGTTTATTTGATTCTACGTGTGATTCTCCTCTTATTTCGACTTTGAAGATGTCGAAAGTCCTGAATCCAATCTAAAAATAGATTCCGCATGAAGAGGCAACTCTTCCGACTAATAGTTAGAAGGTAAGAACGGTGGGAATTGAAATGGAGAAGTTGGAGGGGAAGCATTCGAGAGTATGTTGCTTTGGGGACTGTGAATTTAATCGGAATATTAAGAAACGTGTTAATGTTTTGGATATGAGTCTTTTAGTGATAATTCTCGTTGCTAGTTTGTGTTATTAGAAAGTGTAAATTTCAAAGGGGAATTACTCGAAACCGCCTGAGGAAGTGGTATTTATGTTTAAATTTATAATTAATGGTATTTCTGCTATGAATCCTGTTTATTTACTGTGTTGTTGCAATTCTGATTAGGGTTTTGCTATTTTTCTTGAGGTACTTTGGCGTTGATATTCGAAGCGTAATAATTCACTGCTGGACGATTAACAGCTGGAGGCTCTAGGGATGATTCGCCTAAGATAAATTCCATTTGTTCTGGATCTAGAATGTCTTTTTATGTGTTTTCAGAGATGATTACATTATTATGTAAAATATTTTGATTTGTTTGAATCCCTTTTTTCTTAACATTCTAGCTATTTTTCTTATCTTTATTATCCTTCAATGATTGTAGCACTAATTAAATATAATCACTCAATTAACAGTTCTTCTCACTGTCTGCTGATTAGCTGTAATTACCTTCCTAATCATACTCCTCTGAGAATTCTCTAATCGGATTGAAATATTCCATTTCCCTCTCGAAATTATCATTTTTAAATTAATAAGGCTTAAAATCACTATCTTACGATGGTATTCCTTCCTTATAAATCACAAAACTCACTCTCGAGCCAATTCCAGGTACCGTTTCAGCGAATATTCTATTATACGGGCCTAATATTTTTATCAAATGAAGTGAGAATTTTAACCCAAAACCAGTTGGAATCTCCTCGTTGTCTGCCCAAAGAAACTCAGGATTATTAATGTTGTTTGGGTTGGTTATGTCAGTTTTATTCGGGTTATTGTATCGTTAAAGCATTTAACTCAGCGAAGGATCATTATTTTCATCTTGCTGATGCTATTACGAATTCAGAAAATGCATTGTATTCTCATCGATGCCTATTCCTGAGTCTATTATGTCAAATCTAATGTTACCTTGAAATATCCTAGATTAATGAACTAATATCTGCACAAACCCACTGTGCGTATGGTTGTACGCGTTTTCTAGGAGGTTTGTTAAGGTATGTGCGATATAGAATTGATCTGTGTAGATATTGTGCGAGGAAATATTAGAATTTATTAATAATTTTACAGAATTCTTTTTAGCATCTTTGCGTATCATCTCCTAGGTGTTGAGAAGAAGCTGCAAGAGATCAAACCGCTTTTACTTAGTTTCTAGCTTCACTCCAAGGGTTTCTTTAATGTCTACGTTGAGATTCACGAGATAATTCACAAGTAAACAGTTTTAGTTGAAAATTTCCCTTCGATTTATCTGCCCTTTGGAGAGTTCCACTTGCAAGTTGTCGACTCGCTTAGTTATGCAGTCAATTTAGTCGAGCAGTCGCAGACAAGTTCTTCGCTTGGATTGATCAAGAATGTATTTTTCGATGCTATCGTCGTTGATCAGCACAAGGAACGTTTCGTTGATAATTAATACTTTTGCTACCCACTGCTGCTGCTTTCTGCCATTGATTTCGATCATCATTTCGTACCATTATCGCTTTGGAGGGTTGATATTAGTGTTATTCTCCTGATGAACATTCGGTTAATTTTCTTCTTATTTATGAATGTTTTCAGGAGATTACCAGAAAAAATGCTTTTGATTTCCAATATTTGATAATGTTGGTGTTTTATAATTACTTGGACTGGAAGTTCCATTGTTATTGAAAAACTACAGTCGCTTTTCAGGAGATAAAAAGGAAAGAGCTGATTGCTTCTCATTTGCACTCAGTGCATATCGTGTGAGTAGCATTCTTTTGAGAGAATTATCACTTTTATCAAATGGAATGTTCGAGATTAAAGCAGTAATCCTGGATTTAGTGAGGAATTCATCCATTTTTTAGGAATCAGTGATTCCATAGGTTATTCTAGCTTTTTCGTTGGCTTCAATGAGTTGAATGGAATCTGAGTAAGAAGGGTCAAAGCTCCCGAGAATCGTTGAGAAAGGAAGCGATTCTAAGATAGTCGATTAAGGATTATTAGCTAGAGCTAATGTTTATTGAATTTCAAACGGGGAATGTCCAAAAAGTGGGCTGCTACACTATCCTCGGGAATTAACCATTTAAGCGTTGCTTTCATTGCGCATTCGAAATCCAAGTTCTTAGTTATTATTAATATTATTGTTATTATTACTAAACTATGCCGCACATAGCAATATATTTCTGAGATCCTCTACACCCTTTTGCATTTGAAATATCGATGCACGTTTTCGGAGGTTAGAAGTAATGATTGAAGATTATTTCTCTCTAAATGGAGATTACTCATTATTTCCATTATTATTATTCTAAAAAAATGAAAATGTCCTTCCTTGCCCATTTCGGAGCTGAAAACTGCTATCCGGACTCATCGGTGGTGAAAACTATATTCTCTTCTCTGAGACTTGCTAAGGTTATGTTGTGAGTTAATTTTGAACTTTTCCTATGTGGTTAGTAAAGTTCTTAGGATGATCTGCAACTTGAACAAATCCACCATGTTGTTTCGAAGGAGGCGAAGAAGGCGATGATTGCATTTTAGCGTTTTTAAGAAAATCTGTTTCTTTTGATGAACCTGGTTTTTAGTTAAGCTGATCGATATCTGCCCACAGTTTGCTATTTCCTCCTCGATCTTCGTTGTAGAATAATAACCGCTTTTGTTTTTCATCGATTAGAAACCTTAGCTCCACACCAAGATACCCAAGTAAAACCCAAATCTGCCAAAGATCCTGCCAATCTTCAGTGTGAAAGGAAATACTCAGCAAGGTAAATGATGCAACACTACTAATCAGCACAAAGACATGGCGGTTTTGTGGCATTAAGCAGAAGTGTAAGCTCACACAAGCTAAGAGAGTATATAGTTTATCAGAAATAATAGATTGATTGATGATCAATGCTGTGTGAAGACCTATGAAAAGTGCATATTAAAGGGATATGAGAAACGCTCTGCAAGAAGGAGATTTGTATCCCGCGATGAATACAACAAATGAAAATGCTAGTAAGCAGCCAAATATTCCTTGCTTTAGATTGAAATTGCGGACTTCATCTTCCTATGCTCTCCCATATTCCACGATAGTTAAGTTTACAGCTCCATATATTGCCAAAACAAACGAACTGTAGTAGATTTGAAAGCTACTTAATTGCTCCAGAAAGGTACCACTGAAAAGTGCTTCGAACAGTCGATCTTCATACTGCATAAGTACATGCTTCTTGAAGCATCGTGCAGCTGCTTTGATCATTTAAATTTGATTTTACTTCTCTCTCACTCTCCTCTGGCAAGTTATTTCAGGGAGGAGGAGTTTTTAGGTGCTTAATAGTATCCCTTTCAGGCGGATATTAATTATTTTGATGAGAATGACGATGTTATCGAAAATACACCAAAGTTATGAGGAAAAGACAAAGCAACAGAGAGAGAAATAGAATTTCGCTTCTTCTTTTTATTTCCTTGGCTAATAAGGATCTGGAAATATGAATAGATGTTGTGTGTGTGTGTGCTCCCCCCTCCCTTTAATTCTTTGTTGGTAGATTGATTTAAGTAACGAAAAATTCAATCAAGTTCATGCACGCTTTCTCCCCAAATTGCCTTTGGTTTATTTATTTGTGATAGTTGAATGTGGTTGCTAAGCGAGTTGATAGCAAAATCAAGAAGGTGGAAAAACAGATTGAAGGATTCTACAAAAGTTATTAATCAATTGTGTGAGTTAATTTGAGATTGGAGCCAAAGGGTATTGAGGATTTGCAATTCAAGTAATAATATATCTAGCATATTGACACAGATAATAAAGATCTTGTAAAAAACTCCTTCTGCCATTTTAACTAGATTCTCGCATTTATTACACCAGAGGAAAATACTCTGATAAAAGTATTTGTTCATGCCCTCCGAAGAAAAGGAACGAGGAACACAAGAAGAAAAGAAGACAAGACAAAGGGAATCAACAAATCGAATTAGCAAATAAGCTAGTTCAGCAATATTAGAAAATCAGCAACTCCCCTGAATGCTGTTCGAACGCTTTAAAAAACTCTTGAAGGGAGTCAAGAAAACACCTCAGCAATTTTCTCGATAGACTCATGGCCTTGTTAGCGTCTTTCTCCTTCTCTTCCAGTTGTTTATTTTACTATCTCTGGACAACCATGTTTGGGATCAAGAAGTGAGAATCGTCGTTTGTGTGCTTCTCTCAGCTGTTTTCAATCTCGTTTCCTTTGCAGCTAGCCTGAGTCAAAAAAAGATAATATTTGAGACATTTTTCTTCCTATCCTTAGTTTCTTTCTGGATTGGGACATTCCGAAGTGCATTAGATAAACTCTCGCCATTGCTCAGCTAGAAAGTAGCGTTGATTTTAGAAACTGAGCTCTATTTCATGTGCGCAATTGTCTTAATGCGAACCCAAACAAAAGTAGTTATTTTTGTGATTGGCTATCTCCGCATGTTCACAGGGCTAAGCTTCGAGGATATCGAAGAATTCACCGCTGAAACAATTATAGGGGTGATGTTCTTTATTACATCATTCATTATCACTGCGCTGCTTTCTTTGGCGATTGTAGGAAACAAAGCTGGAAATGATGTCCTACAGCAAAAGCAGCACATGCGCTACAAAGATCTAGAGAATATCCTCAATAACGACATCCAGTAAGGCATCCTCATCGTCACACCAACTAAATCTACCTAATCTAATCAGCTATCTGTGCGAGATCTCAAAGTCAAGTATGTAAATAATTGCTTCCTGGATTAGTTCAAAGTTTCCCGATTGCTAGCACTTGATGTCTTACCACTGATTTAAGCTCGCCCTCCTAAGCACTAGCCGAAGATTGACTAGGACATAGCTTTTAATTACACAGAATCTACTAAGAACATCCTTGATAGGTCTCTGAATGGCGGAGACGTACCTAAATAGGGTGCTGAACTAACCAAACAACGGACAAGTATTTTTGGGTTAGACTATTCAAGAGGGAATAAGCCTCGAATGATAAGCTAGGAGATGAATAAGAGCAAACATTTAGGTGAAGAAGAGGATAAAGATATTGCTCCTAAGTAACCAATCATGAAGACTTCTTCTGTGCTCAAAAAAGAAACACTTATTTTTAGCAGCATACAAGGTTCCAATAATGAATAATAAACCACAAAACAATAAGAATCCTTTCCAGATAAGACTCTCCGGCTGTCGATCGAAAAGAGAGAAAAAAATCTATCAAAGAATAATAGTAATCGCAGGAGTAGCAGCAACTGGAGAATGAAAGACTCCCTTACAGGAGGAACTAGTGCTAATTCCATGAGTTTACTAGATGGAATTAATCTCTACCATCAGCATTACTTGCAGAAGAATCAAGCACAAAAACCAGCTTAATTGTAGCTACTTGAGTCGCAGCTGATTGTCTGGGAGTATTAATCGAACCTCGCAGCTAGACAATCGAGTTCTTCCCACCCACACGCAGAACCAAATAAAGAAGCAAATCTTGTTGAAAATATTATGAATTAAAGCAACTTTCAAGCTCCTCTAATAATTAATGAGCAAACGGATGGTTTACCTTTGTAGACTCTACCATAACCAACTTTGTTTACAGGACAACAAGCACCGGTGGTTAACCTTAGAAGCAAAGGATCATCACCTTGTTAATCTCACATAATGATAAAGCTATTCTCTGATTAGGGTAATTCAACTCTAGAAATGCAGCCATTTTAAAACTAGCCCACTGGTGGGAGCAGTGAAGTTGGGTTAATCAAAATGCAGCATGGCAACAACAATAACAACAACAAGCAGCAATCGTTGACTATTCCAACTACTTTTGAGAAGGACATGAAAATCAGTAGAGGATCAGGTATTCGGTAGAAATCGTATCTGAGTCACAACGATAAACTAGTAGCGCAGAAACTTGACGATAATACCTTTGAAATTGTCCGGAAAGATAAAAAGAGCAAAACTGAAATTGGCAGAGGAAAATAAGGAGATTGTCCACAACAGCAATAGGATGAACAAGATCTAAATGAAGATGATGACGAAGATGGGAATGAGGATGGGACAGATTATTTGGATATTAAGTTATTTGAATGCGAAATGGGCAGAGAAGAATCAATTATGATCGTTGTGAATAAAGTCAACGAGAGAATTAAATATGAGAAACTCAAGGAACAGCAAGAGAAAAGTGAGGAGATGTTAGCGAATGTAACGCATGATTTAAAGACACCCTTGAACTGCATGACACTCATGGCTGAAGGGATGAAAATTGGCAAAGAATACGATGAAGTTGCAATATCGATGATTCTTGAAAATGCAAATCTCTTGATGTGCCTGATTCAAGATATATTGGATTATTCGTAGATAAAAAAGGGGAAATTGCGGCTTCTTAGAACAACATTTACACCTAACGAAGCGATCAGTGAAGTCATGAATCTATTCCAGATGTAAGCGGACTAAAAGAACATCCAATTAGTTGCATCAGTGGAGTAGAATTGCACAATGAACTCAGATAAGAATCGGATTAAGTAAATCCTCATAAATCTCGTTGGGAATGCATTAAAGTTCACTCAGCAAGGATCCATTACGATTACTTGTCAGATTTAGCACCTCCTCTCACATCATAAAATAGCTGTTTTCTAAGTTAAAGACACAGGTGTTGGGATGACAAATTAAATTAAATCTTAGTTATTCAAGAAATTCAATACGTTTAACCAAAAAGGATTGAATAAAAATGGCATTGGATTAGGGTTAACCATATGCAAGCGGC
>Ga0302286_10002600_pt1 | contig 12469 bp, 8 predicted proteins | sample III_Fen_E2_3_FD_198765 | JGI IMG/M metagenome (GOLD analysis project Ga0302286, IMG submission 198765) | Peat permafrost microbial communities from Stordalen Mire near Abisko, Sweden - III_Fen_E2_3 | ecosystem: Environmental > Terrestrial > Soil > Wetlands > Permafrost | place: Sweden: Abisko...
TCACCGCTGGCCCTGGAAGCCCTCGCCAACAGCGCGAACAAAAGGTGCCACCCCATTCCGCCGGCGTATGAGTTCGTAACGTTCTGCCGGTCGGTTACTAATTCCAGAGCTCGCTTGACGAATCCATCGTCGGGATAGTTGTCGCCACCTGTCTGCGGCCCGCCGAGCCGGTGATGCGGCAGATATTCCTTATTTCCGTTGATGCCGATGAGGTTCTTCAGCGCGCACGTAACGCCTGCCTTCTTGTGCGTCTTGAGTTTGGGCAAATTGATTATGACGTCGGCTTCGACCACTTCCTTCGCAACCAGATATTGATGCTTGCCCGGATGATGCGTTTTCGCCATCAGCCTGTGGTCGTACCATGCCACCCGAAAGCGGTCCTCGTTCGTGCTGATGGGCTCAAGCAAACTTTCATGCCCAAGATCAAAAAGCGCGAACTGGTCTTCCGGCTGCACGTCTTCTGCGGCTACCCGCACCCCGTGCATCAGGACGCACGTCGTCCGGCGAAAGTCACGCACGCCTACAAACCGCGCATCACGATGCCTTTGCTCGCGCGCCCAGTTGTCGAGTCCGGTCACTCGTAGCAGTTCGTTGAAGTCGCAGCCCTGGATTGGAGCGTCTCCTACCAGCACTTCGGCCGCCCTCGTTTGCAGGGCTGCCTCCACAGCCGCGCGGATCAGCGAAGCATGCGTGACTAAGCAGTCAATCCCGTCCGGACCCTGAAATCGCGGATCTTCGTTGTGATGCAAAACGAGATTCGGCTTAACGAGCACGCGCGCGCCAGCGGGAATAACGCGTCCCAAGGGACCGTCTTCATTCGACCATCCAAGCGTATCGGCCAAGCGCCCGAGAGCATCAGAGACTGAATTCGGGCCTTCCTGGTCCAAGGAAGGGTAGGTCGGAGATGGCAAGCGCCCAATCCCCACCGTCGGCGTGAAAGCGTAGCGCGTATTTTCAGACTGCGTTTCCGACATAAGAGACACTACAAATACCTAACTGAAGCGTTACCTGCGTACGCGATTCCGGCGGCCATCAACTCCTGCCCTATGTAACGCCCTGGGCCTGCGGCTTCGCCCCATCCCCATTCAACCCAGCACCCGCACCGACGTCCGACCGCGTGAACCGATGTTTGCCGGCATTCGACAAGGGGATCGATTCGACCTCGCGAACTACTACCCGCACAGGGTTTTCCGGCGTGATTTCGTGAATCTGCCGGATCGCGTCTTTGATTTTCGCCTCGCGCGCCTCCGTATTGCCTGGCCCCGGCACGAGCGACAGAATAATCTCATCGAGCGCCGTCTGGTGAAACTGAAACGTCAGGACCCCTGAGCTCCCATACATCAAGTGCGTAAAAAACTCGCCGTGAACGACGCGGCCCCCCGGAAAGAGAAAATGATCGGAAGTCCGTGCGATCTCCAAACGCATCAGCGGAAAATGATTGCCGCACAAGCATGCCTCCTCCGATAAGTATCCGCAATCCTCATTGCGATACCGAATAAACGGCATGGAATAGTTCTGCAATGATGTGAGAAGAAAGGGCCTCGGCATATCGCCCTCCACCCGGGATTCCTCGAGCACTACGAAATCCGCGTTGATGTGCATCTTGCTCAGGGTGCATTCGGCCGCGACGTTCTGTATCTCGCTGGACCCGTAGCAGTCGAAAACCTTACATCCAAAGACGCGCTCTATGAGTTCGCGTTGCGGCTGGTAAAGCTTCTCGGCAGTCGTAAACGCGCCCTTGATCCCGCTGATTTTCTTGCCGTGCTGCTCCAGAAATCCTGCAAACAGAGCGATCGTTGACGCATATCCAAAAACCACACGCGGCCTAATCCGGGTGAATATCCCCACCCACCTTTCCATGTCTTTTTCACCAGCAATGAACGGATCGAACTGGTACATACGCCGGAGGAACTGCCGCACCTCGAACTCTACCCCGGACATTGCATACAGCTTCTCGTTTCCTCCCCAGAAAAACGCCACCATCTCCCCTGGCCGCCATCCGCACTGCTCAAAGTTGCGGTATGTGCCCGCATCGCTCTTCGCCATGTACTCCGCGCTGCGGAAAAACTTTAGCGGCACGCCGGTGGAACCTCCGCTGAAATGCGGTTGCAGTTTTTCGATTGGCACATCCTCCCGAATCAAATTCTGTTCCTGCTGGCGAATGATGTCCTTGGTGAGAATTGGCAACCGTGAAAAATCGTCCCACGTGCGGATGTCCTCACTGCAAACCCCGAGGCTTCGAAAGAGAGTTCGATAGTAAGGAACAACCTTCTCCGAATGTGCGAGAAGCGCGCGCGTGTCTTGCAGTTGTCTTTCGCGTATTTCTTCGGGCGAGCGGAACGGTGCCGGCTCAAGTTGCTTCAGTGTACCCAGAATATCGGCACCACGTAAGCGGCAAGTCAGAGCTAAAAGTGCGCGACCGAACAAGAGCCCTGAGGATATCATTTTGGCGACACAGTCCCCACAGGCACAGAGCGTCGGCCTCCTTCTATGAGAGCCATTATAGCCTTCGGCCACAACCCTCGTCGACAGACTATAGCTCGAATGTGTATGTAGCTCTGCCCCCCGATGGGGAGAGAGACACCCGTGACAAGCAACCGCGAATCTGGACGCGAGTCCGGAACAGGCGTTGCCGGAGAGATAGAGACGGAAAGAACCGAAGAACATATGAACAAGTGCCCACAAGGGACGGCGTCTCATTCATCCTCTAGGACGCGAACTGGACATCCGGCACAGTGATAAACTGTTCGTTTGACGTGAGCACGGATGGTCAGCTTAGCTGCGATTCCGTTTTAGTAACACGGCGCCGGTTACCGTCTGCCGTAGAGTACGTTTGTCCTTGAGCAGCAATGCTGCGGGACGGTGGAGACTTATGGATCGAACACAAACCGCGCGGCCCATCCGCGTGGGCCTCGTCGGAGCAGGAACAATCGCTCGGTTTCACGCGCAAGCCCTCAAGAAGCTCCCCGGAGTCACCTTGGAAGCCGTCTGCGACCGCGATCGAACAAGGGCGGCATCCTTACAACAAGCTTTTGGGATCCCGCACCTCTTTACTTCTGTTGCTGAAATGGCGCCCAAGGCGGCTCTGGATGCCGTGCATATCCTGGTGCCGCCGTCAGCGCACGCACCGACTGCCATCGAGTGCCTGACCAATGGATGGCATACCTTCATCGAAAAACCCTTCGCTACGACGCCCGAGGAATGCCGCACGATTGAAGAAGCTGCAGGGCGGGCTGGACGATCCGTCGGTGTTAACCATAACCTGACCTTCCTGCCGTCTTTTCTGCGCTTGATCTCTGACATCCGGGCGAGACGGTTTGGCCACATTGAAAGCGTTCACGTCTGCTGCAACATGCCAATGCCACAGCTCGCAACCGGCCAAACCGGCCAGTGGATGTTCGCGGAGACGGGCAACATCCTTCTGGAACTCGGACCGCATCCATTTTCTGCGATTGTGCGCCTCATGGGTCCCGTGGAATCGGTAGAAACCGTTGTGTCCGGTAAAAGAACGCTGCGGAGCGGTTCAACGTTTTTCGACACGTGGCAGATGGCATTCACCTGCGAACGCGGTCCGGCACAATGCTACTTCTCCGTAGGTGGAGACTTCCTGGACTGTTTTGTCTATGTTATAGGCCAAGACGGTTCGGCAACGGTCGATCTGATGCGCAACACGTATGTGTACAGCACGAAAACCCGTTTCGTACCTCCGGTTGACAGTTTCGTGGATTCCTTGCGGCGCTCGCGATCATTGTTCGCAGACGGGTTTCGCAATATTTTCACTCTTGCCAGCGGTTTGCTTGGGCTGAACGTCTCCAGCGATGTGTTCAGCGTGGGAATGCGGAACAGCGTAGTTGCTTTCCACGAGGCCATCTCCCGTGGCACTGAACCCCCAGCCGGAATTGTAGAAGCCACCGCAGTTATCCAGGCCTGCCAAGCCGTGATCGACTCGGTTTGCTCAGGAGGCAGACAACATGTCCAAAACTGACCATATCGTGGTAATCGGCGGAACTGGTTTCATCGGTTCGCGCCTGGTCCAACTCCACCTGGATAGTGGCAATTCCGTGACCGTTGTCTCCCGCACGGCCAACAGTAGCGGACCCGCAATCCGGGGTCTCGAATATGTCCGGGGCGAAGCGGCCGACGAACAGTGCATGCGGTCGGTGATCAACGGGGCGTCTGTTGTTTATGACCTTGCGATGGGCGGTGGTAAGGGCTGGGCTAGTTACCAGCGTGATTTTGTTGATTCCGTCCGCGGCATCGCGCAGGCATGCACCGACTTTGGGGTCAAACGGCTTATATACGCGAGTTCAAGCGTCGCATTGTACTTAGGGGACCGCCGGACGATTACCGAAAGCGATGGATCCGACCCGAAGCCCGAGGCGCGAAGCTACTATTCTCGGGCGAAGATTCTCGCCGAACAGCTATTAATGGATTGGCACGCTAAAAACGGTTTGCCGGTGACCATCATGCGCCCTTGCTTCGTGGTGGGGCGCGGCGGGTTTCTCAGCCATGGGGGACTCGGGATTTGGCCAAGCGATACGTGGTGCATCAGGCTGGGCAAGGGCCTGGATCCTCTTCCTTTCGTCCTGGTGCAGGACGTCGTACAGGCATTGTTTTCTGCAGCATGGGCTCCCGGAATCGATGGGATGGCTTTTAATCTGGCGGGCGACGTGCGTCCTTCCGCCGTTGAATTTATTTCCTGGTGCACGGAGCGAAGTCTCCGCGAGATTCACTTTCGTCCCACCAGTCTGACGTGGTTTTACAGCGTCTCGCTGGCAAAGTGGTCAATCAAGAGAGTGGGCGGGGCAGAGGGTTGGTTCCCATCATATCGCGAGTTCAAGAGTGCCGCTATGTATTCGGATATCGATTGTTCCGCCGCCAAACGCCTGCTCGATTGGCGCCCGAACGCTGACGTTGAGTACTTTATCCACGAGGCCATCAATTCCCACCTCGCGCCGGTTCACCCACACGACCTGCGTCTGAATACCTCGCCCTATGGCGCTATGGTGCGATGATCAGTCAGTACTGAGCATTCTCGGCGATAGCTAGACGCGCCGTCTCTGTCCGTCACGGATAGTCCGGAGGTAGAGATCCCGATAGCGGGCAAGCATCAGATCGCTGTCGTGCTCTTCCATACATCTGCGCCGGTTTTGCGCACCGGTCTCTCGACGGAGGTGTTCGTCGCTACTAAAGGTCCGCAAGGCTGCCGCGTACCCGCTGATATCGTCAACCGCGAAGATGGCCGGTATTATCTGGGGTCCGGCAATCTCTCGACAATCTCCCACGTCCGTGCAAACCACCGGAAGTCCACAGGACATTGCCTCAAGCAAGGCCATGGGCATCTGCTCGGTGTCCGATGCCAACGCGAAGAGATCCATCGCGGAGTAGTACGCGGCGACGTTGTCAACCGTGCCAGCGAACACTACCCGAGATGCAATGCCCATTTCCGCCGCCGCTTTTTCGAGTACCGGACGCATTGGTCCATCGCCGACCAGCAGGAGTTTGCTATTGGGAATGTCCGCGGCCAGTAAGATTCTGAAAAGACGCAGATGTCCCTTCTCCACCCGAAGATGACCAACACAGCCTATAACGAAGTCCGCCGGCTGGAACCCGAGTTGCAGCCGCATCGCGCCGCCATCCACCGGTTGCAACTTCCGGAAATCGACACCATTCGGGATACGAATGACCGTCGTTCGCAGACGAAACGCCGATTCAGCAGCGCGCTCGAGCGACCGGGAAGGTACTACCAGCGCTGCCACGTTTTTGGCGCTTAACTGCCTCAACAGAACTCTGACACGGTTCGGACGAACGAGTTCATCCGCATCGATACCAGTCTCGGTGTGGATGACGGGACAAGTGCCGTAAATGCGTGCGGCCAACAACCCGCTGGCTGCTCCAAGGTTGTAAGTCAACAACAGGTCCGGTTGCACAGCCCTGATCTGGTTAAGGGCCCACCAAGCGTTTCGGAATAGCCGCCAGGCGACAGCCGGCGCACGGAAGGGCTGGATCAGATTCGCGACATCTTGAGGCACGATGGGAGGCCGGGGCAAGACTTCCACGTGCGCGTCCTGACTGATTCTTGAGAGTGCGCCGAAGCGCCCATCCATAGCAAGGATGTAATGGTGAAAGCAATCTTGGGTGACGTTGATGAAGTTGGCTGTTCTGACCTCGGGCCCACCGGGATCGAAGGTCGAGAACACATGCAGTAGACGTGGCAGTGTCATCAGCTATCAGACATTAGAACATTTGCTCGGCTCCAACTCCAAGCTAATCCGCGGTGGCACGCACGGCAGGCCCGTGGCCATGGCCTCCATCAGCGCTACCAGCACACCCCTGGCGAAGCTCGACATTACGAACGCAATCGCTCTGCCACTAGAGCGCAGGCAGTTCGTCGTGGCTCTTCCATCCGGTCAAAGACCACCCAGTCCGCGATGCCCAAACGGCAGACTCGCTCCTCTAGGCACTGGCGCGAAGGCCGTCGCCCGCCTCCTCGCTGACCGCGAATCTGTCAGGACCGGCATTAGCTTTGTCGTTCGCCTCGTGGATTCCGCGAAGCGGACCTGGGTTGTGATATAACAAACCGCGAGTGTGATGGCAGATCTGCAATACAAGTTACTACGTTGGATTTCTCCCGGAGAGCCCGATGTTTGCACTGGCAAAGCCTTCGCAAACCGCTCCAAGCTGGATCTGCTGGGCACGCCTCTCGATGTAGAGGGGAAGACCGTCATCGACTTTGGCTGTGGAGAGGGTCATGAAACTGTGGAACTTGCTCTCCGTGGTGCCCGGAAGGTCATCGGTGTTGACATCCGCCAGGATCTTTTGGATGGCGCGCGTAAATTGGCGAGGCAACATGGTGTAGCCGACGTTTGCGAATTCGCGCAGCACCCGCAAGACAAGGCCGACATAGTTATCTCGCTTGATGCTTTCGAACACTTCGACAACCCTGCCGAAATCCTCTCCGTCATGCAGGAATTGCTGAAACCCGAAGGGTCCATTCGCGTAAGCTTCGGCCCCACCTGGTATCACCCGCTCGGGGGGCACCTGTTTTCCGTCTTCCCTTGGGCGCACCTGCTCTTTTCCGAGAAAGCGCTCATTCGCTGGCGGTCCGATTTCAAAACCGATGGCGCAACCCGCTTTTGCGAGGTTGCCGGAGGGTTGAATCAGATGACGATTGGCCGCTTCGAGCAACTCGTTCGCCAGAGCTCGTTGAAATTCAAGTGGCTCGAATGCGTGCCGATTCGCAAGCTGCAACGCCTGCACTATCGGTCGACCCGCGAGTTTACTACTGCCATCGTGCGCTGCGAACTGGTTCCCCGATAGCCGCCGCTCCGCTTCAGCCCGCCCGTAAATCCAGGCGAGTGACTACCGCTCCGTAGCTGTGCCAGCATCATGGTAGACTTCTCCAATCCGGCTCGCACGGCCGATGGTATGTGTTTGAGGGACAGCCTGTGAAAGCCTCGATCTACCAACAGCCCAACCCGTTGTTAAAGAGCTCATTCCCCGTGCTCGTGCTCTTCCTGTTTTCGATCTTCAGCGCTCTCACGGAGGTGATACCGGTTTTTGGCCAGTTGCGCCCCCAACTGGTGCTTGCCACTTTTGGGCTTTTGGCAGTTTTCGGCACTGGCCAATTCATGAAAGTACTCAATAGCCGTGTGGGCATGTGTTTTGCGGCTTTCACCCTTTGGTTCATCGCTTGTGTGCCATTCGGTGCCTGGCCTGGCGGCAGTTTTCAGGTTTTTATCGACCAGTGGTATAAGGCAGCTCTTATTTTTATGCTGTCGGCCGGACTTTTGACCACCCTGCCCCAAGCCAATCGGCTCTTTCATGCGATTGCTTATGCGGCGGGCATGTTGGGCACGCTTACCCTACTGAAGAACAATCGAACCGCGGACGGCCGGCTTGTTCTAGAAAATACCCGGTACGCAAACGCCAACGATCTGGCATGGACGCTTCTGGTCGGCCTGACCTTTGTCGCGTTCCTCTATTTGCGCGGTAATCGCACCCAGAAGATCATCGCCGTGCTCATGTCAGCGCCTATACTTTTGACGATCTCCCGCACCGGCTCACGTGCCGGCGCTATGGGCGCAGCGCTTATGTACTTCCTGATTATTTTTCAGTTCAAGCCTTCCACCCGCATCCGGCTGTTAACAGCGACGCCGGTGATATTTCTGGCCATTTTCATGCTGATGCCGGCAAGCATGCGTCTACGGTATACCACCTTTTTTGGGACGTATGATAAGTACGACGTCTCGGCTGAGGAACGGCTTCGCATGGGCACTATCGAATCCAGCGAGGCGCGCAAGCAATTGCTTATCGACAGCTTGGTGATGACTGCCAGACATCCCTTCCTCGGAGTTGGGCCAGGCAACTTCCAGGTTGTTCAAAACGACATGGCTATAGCTCGCGGTGAAGCCAAGGGCTTGTGGCATGTTACCCACAATACCTATACCCAGTTGTCCAGTGAGATGGGCCTTCCCGGACTCGGCATTTACCTTGCGATGCTGTATTTTGTCTTCAAGACGCTGAACGGTATCATCCGCACCAAAAATAGCGGCCCGACTTGGGATAACCTGCGCGCGCTTGCCCGTTCGCTGCGCGCTGCATTCATCACGTTTCTTCTCATCGCCTTCTTCGCCGCCTTGGCTTGGGACGCCGACGTCCCCATTCTTGCGGGACTGACCACTGCTTTAGGCTTCATGGCACAGAAACAGCGCGCCATCGATCGTGCGGCCGAAACCCAGGCGCGAGTTGAAGCGCTGACTCCAGCAGATTCCACTCTTGAGCCCGCCGCCGTAGGGCTGTACTAGCGCATGTGTGGCATCGCCGGATTTCTGAACACCGACGGCTCCCCAGCCGACGAGCGCCTCGTCCGCCGGATGACCGATGTCATCGCCCACCGCGGCCCTGACGGCTCCGGCCATTATGTTCGTGGAGAAGTCGCCCTCGGCCACCGCCGCCTCAGCATCATCGACCTCGCCACTGGCGGCCAGCCCATGTCCAACGAGAACGACACAGTCTGGGTCACCTACAACGGCGAAATATTTAACCACGCCGACATTCGTCCCGAGCTCGAAGCTGCCGGCCACCGCTACAAGAGCCACTGCGACACCGAGACCATCATCCACGCCTATGAGCAGTGGGGAGACCAGTCTGTCACTCGCTATCGAGGTATGTTTGCCTACGCTATCTGGGACCAGAGCAAACGCCAACTCTTCTGCGTTCGTGACCGCCTGGGCATCAAACCGTTCTATTACTACTGGGACGGCCGACTCTTCGCATTCGCCTCCGAGATCAAGGCCCTGCTCGAGCATCCCGCGATCAGCGCGCATTTCAACGATGCGCTGCTCCCTGAGTATCTCGCTTTCGGATACAGCAGCGGAGACCAAACCATGTTCGCCGGCATTCGCAAGCTGATGCCCGGCCACACCATGACGGTGACGTGCGGACCCTCGCCGCGACTTGAGATCAAGCAGTATTGGGAAGCCCCGTGCCCCACCCAATTCGACGAGCGTCCCGACCACGAATGGATCGCCGAATGCCGCTCTCGGCTCGAACACGTAGTTCGAATGCGGCTGATGTCCGATGTTCCCCTCGGCATGTTCCTCAGCGGCGGTGTTGATTCCAGCGCGATCGCTGCCATTATCAAGCGTCAAGCCGACGGTCCAGTGAAGACTTTTTCAGTGGGTTACAGCGAATCGCAATTCAGCGAGCTCTCGGAAGCCCGCCAGGTGGCAGAGCAAATCGGCACCGACCATCACGAAGTCCGAATTTCTATGGAGGACTTCTTCAATGCCTTGCCGCGCCTCGTCTGGCACGAAGACGAACCCATCACGTGGCCCTCGAGTGTCTCGCTTTACTTCGTCTCGAAACTCGCGCGACGGGAGGTGAAGGTCGTGCTCACCGGTGAAGGCAGCGACGAGCTCTTCGCCGGATACGGCCGCTACCGCTTCTACCAGCTCAACAGCGAATGGATGCGCGCGTACGGTTTGGTTCCGAATGGCATGCGCAAGGTTATTCAGAACGCCGTCGCCGATTCGCCACTGCTATCCGCCTCGCTCCGCCGCAAGCTTGGCCACACCGTCCTGGGTCGCGGAGCTGACATCGAGTCGCTTTACCTCAACAATTTCTATTGCGCCTTCGGTCTCGACGAACAGCACAAGCTTTTGAATCGCGACTTCACGCAGAACCCATACGCATCGTTCCTGGGGTATTGGAACTCTACAGCCGCTTCGCCAAGCCTGCCGCGCCTGCTCTTCGCCGACCAGAAGACTTATCTGGTCGAGTTGCTTATGAAGCAAGACCAGATGAGCATGGCGACCTCCATCGAGAGCCGCGTGCCGTTTCTCGATCACCAGTTCGTCGAGTTCGCTGCTTCGGTTCCGCCGCACATGAAAATGCGTGGTAAGCAGGGCAAATACATCATGAAGAAGGCAGTCGAAGACCTCATCCCGCGCGAAATCATCTATCGCAAGAAAATGGGATTCCCCACGCCAATCACTGACTGGTTGTTGCGTCCGGAGGCGTCTTCCATTCGCCATTACCTGCGCGATCCAGATGGCATTCTTGCCGCATACACCAATCACGCATACATTGACGAACTGATCGAGAAACACGACCGGGGGGTACACGACGCCACCGATCGCATCTGGCGTCTGCTGAACTTGCAGGTTTGGGGTGACATGTATCTCACTTGTCGTCGTCAGCAATTCTGGGAAGGTCTGATGCCCGCTGCCGTGACGGCGTAACCTTGATAAGCGGCATCGATCACAAACCTCAAAATCTGATCCGTGTCGTCCGTGTAAATCCCTGGCTGCTATCGGTTCTTCTTGCAACTTAAAACTCGAAACTTGAAACTGATCTTGTGAAGATTCTCTGGGTCAAAACCGACTTTCTGCATCCCACTACTCGCGGCGGCCAGATTCGCACGCTCGAGACCATCAAGCGTCTGCACGCTCGCCACGAAGTGCACTATGTTGCTTACGACAACCCGGCGCAACCCGAAGGATTGCAGCGCGCCCACGAGTATTGCACGCACGTCTATCCGCTGACGCTCGACGTGCCGCCGCGCCGTTCGCTTAAGTTCGGCGGACAACTCCTGGCCAACCTGTTTTCCCCGTTGCCACTCTCAATCACGCGCTATTTCTCGCCTGCCATGCGCGACCAGATCGCAAAACTGGTTAACACGATTTCTTTTGACAGCATGGTCTGCGACTTTCTGACGCCGGCACCCAACTTCCCCGACATGAGCAAGGTCGTGCTGTTCCAGCACAACGTCGAAACCATGATTTGGCGCCGCCACGTCGAACAGTCGCCCGACCCTTTGCGCAAGCGGTATTTTCAGATGCAGGCTGACCGCATGTTTAACTGCGAGCGCGATATGTGCCGCGCCGCCGGGCGTGTCATTGCCGTGTCGCCGCAAGACGCTGTCATGATGAAGAAGATGTTCGATGTCGAATCTCTCAGCGTGCCCACTGGGGTCGACCTCGACTACTTCCGGCGTCCAGCCGACGCAGCGCAAAAAGCCGACCTTGTCTTCGTCGGTTCCATGGATTGGCTGCCCAATTCCGATGGCGTCAACTACTTCGTGAGCGAGGTCATGCAGCTCGTCTGGCAGCAGAAACCCGATTGCACTCTCGCGATCGTCGGCCGTGCACCGGCACCCGACGTCCTCGCTCTTGCGCAAAAGGACTCGCGCATAACCGTGACGGGCACGGTTCCCGACGTTCGTCCCTGGATGTGGGGCGCTAGCGTTGCCGTCGTTCCCTTACGCATCGGCGGCGGCACCCGTTTGAAGATTTACGAAGCAATGGCAGCAGGAACTCCGACGGTTTCGACCACCATCGGCGCCGAAGGCCTTGACGTGACGCATCCCGGTAACATCCGGCTCGCTGATACATCGGAGACATTTGCCAACGAGTGTCTGACTTTGTTGACCAACCCCGAGCAGCGTGAGGCCGTGGCCGCCGCAGCGCTTCACCTGGTGACCTCCCGGTACTCTTGGGACGCCGTCACCAACGACTTTGAGAAGCTCCTGGTGGTGAAGTAGCGGTGTCGATTGCCGATAATTACACCTAGGCCTTCCTCCGTCGTAAGATGAGTACTGGCAGATGGCGACCGGCAATCCAGGCCACCGCACTCATAAGGACAGAGCACTCATGGCTGAAAAAAACACCATCGCGGTATTCGGGCTCGGTTACGTTGGTTGTGTCACAGCGGCTTGCTTCGCCGAACTCGGTTTTCGTGTCATCGGCGTCGACGTGGACGCTCGCAAGGTTGACGCCATACTCGCGGGCCAATCCCCGTTTTACGAGCCGGGGCTCGAACCCCTGATTGCCAAGCACCTTCGCGCTGGAGTGCTGCAAGCCACTCTTTCCACAGAAGATGCGTTGCGCGACGCCGACTTCGCTTTTCTTTGCGTCGGTACGCCTTCGGCGGCCAACGGCAACCTGAACCTTGACTACTTGAGGAA
>Ga0302286_10002602_pt1 | contig 12464 bp, 17 predicted proteins | sample III_Fen_E2_3_FD_198765 | JGI IMG/M metagenome (GOLD analysis project Ga0302286, IMG submission 198765) | Peat permafrost microbial communities from Stordalen Mire near Abisko, Sweden - III_Fen_E2_3 | ecosystem: Environmental > Terrestrial > Soil > Wetlands > Permafrost | place: Sweden: Abisko...
TAATATAAAGATAGTTGGGGGGTCCCGAAATAAACCAAACACTCAATTTGGGACAATCAATAAAATCACAAAGTTTACAGTTATATATGGAAATAAGAGAACTGTCATATATAATTAAAAAATAACGCGGCCTAACACCATCTAAACCCCAACCGCCGCTGCGCAGCTTCGCCGCTTGCTGACGGTCGGTGTCTAGATACCCGTTAGCGGCAATCAAAACATGAGAAAGTAGAAGCATCTGGATTATATAGATAAAAAAGTAAGATCCAGTGCGTTCAACTTTCTGACCTTCGGACAAGAAAGAATGTTTATGGTAACGTGGGAAATAAACAACGATCAATACCAGGTGATTGCCTGACAATGGGATTATAAATTAAGTCGGGTGACAGAACCAGAATCATCAAGCACCGACTAACAATACGTAAACTAAACTGGAAAAATATTGACTGCCGCTAACACCACTCTTAGGTTTGCACCAGAATAAGGGTATAAAGAAGCGAGGTTGATTTCTATACTTTTGTTGTAAAAAAGTAAGGAATTAACCGGCTATCAAGGGTAAACTATTAACACCACTGAAGATGATTCACTTTGGGTATAAGACCCTTAATAGCCAAGCTGAAAGACACTAAATAGAATTCTGGTATATGCAAAGACCAATAAGAGTGTTAGTGCAAGTCAGCTATCGGTTAATTCCAATTAAAAAAGTTAAACCAAAAGTATGAAAAAGGTTTTTATTGGAATTGATTTTTCAAAATTAAAGTTTGATGCAGCAATTTATATTGTTGATAGAAAGTCGATTGTGTCGGAAGAAGTGTTTGAAAATGGTCCTTCTGGTTATGCTGAGTTTCTAAAATGGGTAAGCTCAACTGCTTGTTGCCAGAAATCGTGCCTTTTGTTTTGTGGCGAGCACACGGGCTATTATTCTGCAAATCTTTCGACGTTTTTGCATGAATCAGGATACGATATGTGGTTGGTTTCCGGTCTTGAGATGAAGCTGACACAAGGAATCAAACGGTCAAAAACAGACCGGGTAGATGCCTGCAAGATTGCTGAGTATGCCTATCGTTATCAGGATAAATCGGTTCTGTTTCAGCCGGTTTCAAAAGAGTTGGAGGAAATCCGGGAGTTGCTGTCCTATCGTGAGCGCCTGGTAGAAACACGTAAGGTGTTATCCACCTCAGCCAAGGAAATGAAGCGCGTAAAAGACAATGCTTCTTGCGACTTTATTTATCTGGATAGCCTTGCATATATCACAACGTTGAGTGAGAGTATCCGTAATTGCGAAAAACGGATTGTAGAATTGTTGAATCAAGATACATCTCTGAGAGTCAATTATAAGCTTGTGAGTTCAGTAGTAGGCATAGGGTTAGTGAATGCGGCTTTGATACTAGTATCCACTGCAAATTTTACACTGATTACCAATCCCCGTAAATTTGGTTGCTATTGTGGCGTGGTGCCATTTGAGCATGCCTCAGGAAGTAGTGTAAGGGGTAAAACACGTGTAAGTAAGTTGGCAAATAAGCATATTAAGACAAAGTTGACATTAGCGGCCCAAAACAGTATTCGCTTTGATCCAGAACTTAAAGAGTATTATCAGCGCAAGATAAGCGAAGGCAAGAGCCATTGGCTGGTATTGAATAATGTAAAGAATAAAATGATACACAGAATATTTGCAGTGGTAAGGGAAGGAAAGATGTATGAAAAGCAATATATTCATCCACTGAAACTGCAAGCAGCGTAAAATGATAATTTATTAATATAAATAAGTTGGAATAACCATAGAATTCCCAAAGCACACCCGCCTTCGGCGAGCGCGCTCTGGCTTACCGTTATGGCCAATTTTAGAAGCGGTAACATATACATTTCCAAATTCGTAATAGAGAAAAATAAAGGGTACAAATTATGCGTAGATTAGATAAGGAAATAACAGACAATATAATAATTGACGAGATATTGACAAAATCCAAGATTTGCAGAGTTGCATTTTTTGATAGCGAATTTCCATATATTGTTCCATTCAATTATGCTTATTTTGACGATGAATTATTATTTCATTCTGCCAAAAGTGGAAAGAAAATTGATTTGATAAAGAAGAACAACAATGTATGTTTTGAAATCGAGTATTATTCTCAGATTATTGAGGATGAGCAATCATGTAAATGGACTACAAAATACCGTTCAGTAATTGGTTTTGGAGAAATTGATGTTTTAACGAACAGGGATGAAAAGATAAGAGGATTAGACGCAATTATGTCCCATTACGGCAGAACAGAGGGGCTAATTTACAACGAAAAACACCTTGAAAATATTGCGATCTTAAGATTGAAGATAATGAAATTATCAGGTAAGCAATCAGGTGATTGGGCTACTGAAAAAAAATAAAAACTGGCCATAACACTGCCCAAACCACACCCGCCTTCGGCAGGGCGCGGTCTGGCCTTCCGTTAGCAGCAACTATAAAGCGCATGGACCAAACAGAACAAAATCGAATAGGATTCTTAGATATATTGATAATAGTGTTGTCGATATATGTATTGATTGCATTGTTGATAGACACATTTATATCACTTCCGACAGAGATATCAAAAGTCTTAATGACAATTGACAATGCGATATGTTTCATTTTTCTGATTGATTTCTTCGTCAGATACTATCGAGCTGATAATAAACTAAGATTCATGAGATGGGGTTGGATAGACTTACTTTCCAGTGTTCCGTACATTGCAGTTCTAAGAACTGGTAGATTGTTTCGGTTGATAAGGTTGCTTCGAGTCTTGAGAGCTTTTCGCTCAACAAAAGTTCTGATTAATCATGTTTTCAAGAGCCGGATAAAAGGAACAATGACAGCTATATCAGTAATTTCAGTCTTAATAATAATTTTCTCATCAATCTCAATATTAATTGTTGAAACAGCACCCGAGAGTAATATTAAGAGTTCCGAGGATGCATTATGGTGGACAATGGAAACGATAACGACCGTTGGCTATGGCGATAAATTTCCAGTGACAAGTGAAGGCCGATTGATTGGCGTAATAGTGATGATTGTAGGTGTTGGACTATTTGGAACATTTACAGGATATATAGCGACCATATTCACTCAAGAAAAAAAACTCGAAAACGAATCCATTAAAAAATAGCTGCTGCTAACATTGCCCAAACCACACCCGCCTTCGGCAGCCGCGGTCTGGCCTTCCGTTAGCAACAAGAAGTAAAATAGTAGAGCAGCATATTTGCTATTGACGTATAGAAATTATATATTTGTACGTAACAACAATAAGTATGGAAACAAAATTAACTCTTAGATTGAACAAGCGAGTAATAGACCGCGCAAAGGACTATGCGAATCTGCATAAGGTCAGTTTGTCTAAGATGATTGAATCTTATCTTGATTCAGTCACGGAGGAGACCGTTCCGAATTCAGCAGAAATTACCCCATTGGTAAGAAGTCTGAGTGGCGTGATTCAATTGGATAGTAAGTATGATTTCAAGAAAGATTATGCGAACTTCTTATCTGAAAAATACAAATGAAATCCCTTTATCTGGATACAAATATTGTTCTTGATTTGCTGGCAAACAGAGTTCCGTTTTATGCAGATGCGGCCAGGTTGTTTTCAATGGCTGATAAAAAGGAGATAAACTTAAGTGTTTCCGCACTAACGTTTGCCAATACCAATTATATCCTTCTTCAGTCCAAAAAGCCCGAAGAGGCTAAACAGATTCTTCGTAAGTTAAAGTTGATTGTACAGGTATTGCCACTCGATGAAAAGATAATCGAATTGGCCTTGAATGATACGGATTTTAAGGATTACGAGGACGCATTGCAATATTTCACTGCTATTGAAAATGGGGCAGATGCCTTGATAACTAGAAATTTGAGGGATTATCGTAAGGCGAATATCCCAGTTTTGACCGCAGATCAGTATTTGCAAACCTGTAAATAAATCTATTGTTTTACTAACTTCCTGTTGCTAACATTATCTAAACCCCAACCGCCGCTGCGCAGCTACGCCGCTGCGCAGCTACGCCGCTTGCTGACGGTCGTGGTCTAGATACCCGTTAGCACCAATTTTAGAACCGTACTATTATGAGATTACCGATTTTGCAACAAACAGAAAATGACGATTTAAAAAGTTTCGTTGAATTTTGGTCAAAAGGCTACTACTATCCCTTAGAGGATTTGTATAATAATAGAATTCATAAAGAACAATATAACGAGAGTGATATCCAAGAATTCTTTATTTGGAAGAATGGAATGAATTTGAGTAAGCTCAAGCAAAAATCCCTCAATGACAAAATTATATCAAAGACCGATTTAATAAACAAATATAAGCGTATTGATGATATTGATATAGATTGCTTTAATTTGGATTTCAATAATGTATCCGCTGTATGGAGAATTTTTTTATTGCATATTATTAAACCTACTCGATTTCCAATCTACGACCAACATATCAATAGGGCATTTAACTATATTCATGGTCTAGATTACAACAATATTTCATCAACAATGTCTAATAAGAAAAAAGAAGTTTTCTATTTTGGGACATATTTGAACTTCATTAGCTCATTGGATAATTTTAATTTAAAAGAATTGGACGAAGCATTCTTTGCTTTCGGTCAATTTATAAATACGAATAACTATATTAATCTTATTAAATAAAAACTGGTGCTAACAATGCCCAAAGCACACCTGCCTTCGGTAGGCGCGCTCTGGCCACCCGTTAGGCCACATTTTAAGAATGGCGCAAAAGGTACATGTTGCAATTACAGAAATAAATACATATATTTGTACATAAATATGTACATGATATAATACATTTGACTATGCTTACGACAACTCTTTCGGACTTTAGAAAAGACATAAGGCGCTATTTGGATAGCGTGACCAACAACTTTGAGACCTTGATTATTAATCGAGGTAAGGATAGTGGTGTAGTTATAATATCATTGGAAGAGTATAACTCGCTGAATGCTACTCAACACGAATTGTCTTCAAAATTGAATGAATCAAGACTGGATTCGGCCATTGAGAAATTGAAGAATGGAAAGTCGTTTGAGAAAAAAATAATTGAGAAATGAAGCTGATATTTGTAGATGAGTCCTGGGAGGATTATCAGTATTGGCAGAAGAATGATAAGAAAATGCTTAAGCGGATCAATGACATTATAAAGGATATATCTCGTAATCCTTTTGATGGAATTGGCAAACCAGAAGCATTAAAATACAAGTATAAAGGTTTTTGGTCGCGTCGTATTGATGATGAACACCGGCTTATCTATCAGGTGAAGGATGATGAGATTTTGATAGCAAAATGTCGATTCCACTACGACTAAGAAAAAACGCGGCCTAACATCATCTAAACCCCAACCGCCGCTGCGCAGCTTCGCAGCTTGCTGACGGTCGGCGTCTAGATACCCGTTAGCAGCAAACATAAGAAAGATACTGCACATATTGACACTTAGAATTTTAGGGACTAACGTAAATAACGGATTAATAACAATTACCACAAAATGATAAGAAATAGGTGGCGTTTAGCATTTTGGATTTCTATAATGGCTCTTTTATTAGTATTGGCAATCGGATTATACTCAATAATTGACCAAAGTGTGACGATTACCTATATGAGAGATGGATATACAAATACAGAGAATGACTTAAACTCCATAATTGATTTAATAAATGAAACAAACCTGACCAAATCGGAGATTGGAGCTAAATTAAAGACTCATAAAAACTTTGAGTATATGGATTTAAAAAAAGACACTATTCCATTGGAACGGGTAAATTTGATTTTTGAGAATGACAATTTATTGAGAATAGAAAAACACTGGTAAAAAATGCCTGCTGCTAACATCATCTAAACCCCAACCGCCGCTTCGCAGCTAACGCCGCTCGCTGACGGTCGCGGTCTAGATACCCGTTAGCGGTAAGCCTAGAAACGCGTTATTCAAACTTTATGCAAAAGCACAACATACATATTTTCATTGGCATAAGTCTGATGATTTTATTTTGGATTATCGGTGTACCATTTGAATTTCTAGATTCAAAAAGGCATGTAATTTCAATGTATTCTCTTGTAATACTAATTCTGATAACCATAGTTTTTCTTTTTTGGAAAACGAAGAGTATTACAAAGCAAATCCAGAGAATTGTTGTAACTATTTTAATTGTAATAGTCTCAATACCATATACGTATTGGGGAATTTACACACTGATAATTACTCCGGTTGATAATCCTCCAATGTGGCAAGATATTTCGTATTACTCAAATTCAAATAATACTAAGATAATTTATCAATGGCGAGAAACAAGTGGATCAATATATGATTATCGTAAAAGGAAAATTCTTGGTGATTATGGCAAATTTCGTATATCATATGATTATAGTGATAGATATATGCATGGTAAATGGATTGAATATGATATGAAAGGAAACAAAAAAAACATTATTCGTTTTGCAAAGTAATCAAATAAAAAAGGCCTACCGCTAACATCATCTAAACCACAGCCGCTTGCCTTGCAGCTTCGCCGCTACGGCAACGTCCGTGGTCTAGTTACTCGTTAGCGAAAATGTTAGAACTGGAACATTATCATTGTGTGTATTAAATAATATGGAATAATAATATTATGTTTTTGATAACTAGATATACAATGGTATAGAATAAATATTGAACCCATTATTTGAGTTATAATTAATGCTGTCTAGAATGGATTCGTTTTATAGATATTTATTCTATTAGGAAATACTGGATTTTGGAAAATAAAGTGAGATATTTAAGTAGAATTAATGAAGTTAATAAACAGAAAATAGTTAATCTGTTAAAATACAAGTTTATGACATCTGGTATAATTGATAATAAAATTGAGCAAAAAGATTTATTTAATAAAAAAATAAAAAAATATTTTTTGGAATTATCAAACAATAAGATTCCATCAGATCTTCTAAATGAATTAGTAGATAAAATTACGGACACGCAATACATTAATTATAAACGATTTTGGAACCAATATCCAAAATCGAGAAAGCGTTATTCGGAATTTAAAATTGAAGATTTAGAAAATTCATTTACTCAGTATGAGATAACAGACTTTCTTAAGCTTAAAGATTCTGAGAATTATAGAAAGTATTCCATGTTACTTATTAAAATGGCAGAAAAAGAATTTTATGATTTTGAAATGAAAAGATATCAATACGAAACAAAATAAAAAAACACTTTCGCTAACAACATCTAAACCCCAACCGCCGCTGCGCAGCTAACGCCGCTTGCTGACGGTCGGCGTCTAGATACCCGTTAGGGCCAATTTAAAGAGGTTAACTAGACTTGAGCTACAAAACATTTATAACTTCTGAGAAATGAAAATAAAATATGGTTTTATATATTTGATGTTTATTCTTCTGATTATCAATATCGCGAATAGCTATTCTCAGAAAAGAGATTATTTGAATAAAGAGATAGTTTTGTTTTTTCCTTCAACACAAACAGACGTAATGAAAGGTTTCACAAATAATTGGTATTCAAACCAATTGACTAGTATGAAGGAACCTGTTATTTTCAATAAGTTAGGAGTTTTCATTTTTCGGTATACGAATTTAGGTATAAAGCCGTATACCATTCGTATAGAACTTAAGAAAGAAAAGGTTTTATTAGATTATAAAAAAACAAATGGAGATGGTAGTTATGCGGTGGTTGGTAAGATAATAAAGAAAAAACATAAGGTATTGCCAATATCAGTTTGGTATGACTTACTTGAGAAAGTCGATTCTTGTAAGTTTTGGACAATGTCTTCGTTTAAGAATTCTATTACAATGAAAGATGGTTCTTATAGTTTCAATCTAATTATGGACGGCACCGAGTGGGTATTGGAAGGTAATTGTTCTGATAATTATCATTTTGTCTCAAGAAATACCCCGGAAAACCATGGAGATGAAAGGTTTGCGGCTTTGTGTAACTATATGGAAAGCCTAATTGAAAAATAAACTGGCCCTAACAACATCTAAACCCCAACCGCCGCTGCGCAGCTAACGCCGCTTGCTGACGGTCGTGGTCTAGATACTCGTTGGCTACCATTTTAAAAAAAAGACACACATGCGACAAGTAGTCTGTTCTTTGATTTTTGTAGTTGTATCTTTAAGTGGTCTATCTCAAAAGATAAGTATTCAACAGCAAACATCGATTATAAGAATGGTTGTAGATTCATTATTGCTAAATGAGAATGGGTTTAATACTCATGGTTACTGGATTGACTTTTCAAAATCACATGTTTTTCAAAGAAAGGCTATAAATGAGTTTTTAAAGCAAGATTCAAACTTTACAGAGATAGATTCACATTTATTGCTAAAAAATGATACAACTTGGATCCAATATGGGTATTTACAAAAGACACTAATAAAATTTAGTAAATTAAAATTGCAAAGAGGTTTATTGATAATAGAGGTGGATAAAATTAAAGCAACAGATGCATCAATTGAAAAACGATTTATTATTAGAAAGGAAAATAATAATTATAAAATATTAAGTTCGGAAATAACTAGGATAAGCTGATATGAAAGAGTTAATTAAAAAGAGGTTTATAGAGTTTATTTGGATTATTGGAAATATAATTATGATTTTCAAATATGTATTAGATAAGATTTGTATTAGATGCGAAGCGTGTATTGATATAAATAATTGCCCTCCTTGTCAAACGGATTTTATGAGAGATTTCTGGATTTATACTGTGATTTTTAATATGTTGATTATTATTGGATTTGTAATTAAAAAAAAACGGCAGCCAACAACATCTAAACCCCAACCGCCGCTGCGCAGCTAACGCCGCTTGCTGACGGTCGTGGTCTAGATACCCGTTATGCACAAGTTTATGAGCGCGCGCTTTTACTGTATTGTCCGTTGCCGATTATAGTAATTATCCCAAAAAGCATTTCATATTGAAAAGAATTATCAGAATCTAATAAATAACCAAACCTCATGAAAACACGTGAACTATATTCTATTGTATTAAAGATTATTGGCTTGATATCGTTATGGCATTTAGTAACAATTTTTTTTGGCATATTATTATCTGGCGTAGGTTCATTTAATATGCTTTTTTCAGCTGGTAGTCTAGCTCCTGTTGGATTTTTATTAACATCCTTAATTGTCATGATTCTTGAGTTGGCATTGATGTTAATTATCTCGATTTATTGTTTGTTTCGTACTGAAACTCTGCTTAAGGTCTTAAAGTTGAATGATGATTCAACATTGGAGATATTGTCAGAGAGAAAAGTACTATATCATTTAGTTGTATTGTCATTTGGCGTGTTCTTATTTGCCGATGGATTAAATAGTTTTTATACGATAAATATAAAAACAGACACAATAAGTGATATGTCAAAAGCGATGTATACAGTAAAAAACACTCTAAGTATCGTACAAGTGACAGAATCAAGAAATTATAGTCTTAATTTTTTTGCATTTATTGAATTGGTGATAGGACTAATTCTGTTGATTAAATCTAGAGCTGTTACAAAATGGATTCTTTGTAGAGTTGATTCAAACCTTGATGACATTAAATAAAACCTGTGCATAACAACATCTAAACCCCAACCGCCGCTGCGCAGCTTCGCCGCTTGCTGACGGTCGCGGTCTAGATACTCGTTAGCTGCAAGTGTAAAGACGCACTATTTTTGTTCTACTCTATGTTCAACAAAGAATTTGGACTGGCACGTAAGAGCAACCAATAGGAAGTGGAAGATAGAAAAATACAGGGATAGGGCTGAATTACTTGATAGTGAGAAGCAACATTAAAATAGTTGGCTATTGCCTATTACCGAGCATCAAATATTTTCTGGCTGTTGACGGTTAATTTGGTTAGGCATGCTGATTTTTAGATTTTGAAAATTAATCGAAACACGCAAAAATTAATACTTTTCGCCGAGTATTAAATAGTACTAATTAAAAATAAACCAATTAATCATGAAAAAAATTGCATTATTAGCATTGCTGTCATTGTCATTTTTGATGTTTTCATGTTCTTCTGACGATAACAGTTTCTCACTTGTTGGAAAAAAATTCGTTTACGCTCCAAGAACAGTTACAGACTTAGATGGGAATTATCTTTACTGGGTTATGTCATTTACGTCATCTAACAAGGTTAAGCAAGATGTTAGAATTGGAAGTCCAACAGGAGACTATTATACAACTCCAATTCTTAGTACATATAAATTGTCATATCCAAAACTAACAATAACAAAAGATGACGAATCGGAAAGTACATATACTTTCACAAGCGAACTCTCATATATACTCGACGCATCATATAGTACAAGATATAATCAAGAATAGCATGACTCATTTGAAATTAAACACAATAACCTTCATATTAAAATAAGGCGTTAAAGAATGGAATGGCTATAATTATTTATAAAAAACAATACGATATGTGTATTTTAAAGGTATAAACACCTGCAGCTAACACCATCTAAACCCCAACCGCCGCTGCGCAGCTAACGCCGCTTGCTGACGGTCGTGGTCTAGATACCCGTTGTATGCAAGGGTAAGGAAAGGATTGAGGAAGGTTTTCCTATTTGCGTTTGAAAGAAAGAAAAAGAAAGAAACGGCTTCGCCGAAAATTTATAACATGATCGCCTGTTGGCAAATTGGGGTTTAACTCTTGCGCGCCGAAAAGGGTATAGAAATTTAAAAAAGAAATGGCTTCGCCATGGAGGGTTTTGTGAAAACGATCAAGGTCTTCCGGAAATTGGATTAAGTGAATGTATGTCGTTGTTTCTGCAGGCTGTTTGAGTTGTAAACTAAACGGCTTCGCTGAAAAGTTTAGAAACTCTATTGTCTGTTATAAATAGAACATTACAGCTCTTGCGCCTCTACGCCATTTGAAATCAGACAAAAAGAAACGGCTTCGCCGTAGAAATAGATTGTGAATAGTTGGAAGGTATTTCGGTGAATAAAGGTTGCGGACTTTCCGGCGCGGGCCAGTTTTGAAATTGTATAATGAGACATCATTTCCAAATAACGAAAGTGCTTATCAGAAATAACGATTTTGGCATTCTTAGAGTGTAATATTCTAAAGTAATGTATTCATACAGAATAGTTTTGTCTAGAATAGTAACTTTACCAAACCTTGTCACATTAATATAGGAATGAGTCAATTGATAAATACAAACAAATGGTGGTTAAACAAACCCCTGCATACAACACCACCTAAACCACAACCCCAGGCTTCGCAGCTTCGCCGCTCGCCTAGGGTCGCGGCTTAGCTACCCGTTAGCCCTCATTTTAGAACCCGCATTTTATCCTTTTACGGTTGATAATGGTATTGAAAACAAAACAACGATTGACTTAAATAATTAGTTATTTTGTTCTGTTGATATCAGAAATATTGAAATAAAGTCGCATCAATGAACAATGGCAAGAAATTCGAGAAGATAGTTCGACTAATACAAGAATCACTGAAGGATCTACCTAATACGGAGATTATTTCAAACTTCAAAATGGTAAATGTTAGTGGGAGAAAAAGAGAAATTGATATACTTCTCAAATCTTCGTTCAACCAATTTGAGTTACAAATTGCTATTGAGTGTAAAGACTATAAAAAGGCAGTGTCAGTTGATAAAATTGAAGCATTTAATAGCAAGTGTCAACGTATTCATGGGATTTCTAAGAAAGTATTTGTTGCATCACATGGTTATCAGGCTGATGCAATTGATGCTGCAAAAGACTTTGATATTGACCTTTATGATTTTAATAAAATTGATCAGCAGGACATTCTTCAATGGTTTTCAATTAAACAATTAACTGGTAGATATCTACTTAAACAACCATTTTCGGTATTTTTTGATGCTCATGAAAGTGAATTAAATCACATTTCTGTTGATAATGAATTGATAATTCACTTTGAGGATAATCAAGAACCAATTTTGCTTGAAGGATTATTATGGAATACAGTGGTTTTTGAAAATCAAAAAGAGTTAAAGTCTCATTTGATTTATGAGTTCATGAAAAATGGCTCAAATTTGAATTATCAGACGATTTTTCCTTTTACTATAAAATACGGTGGGATTTACGTAATAGACGATATTGGAGTAAAAATTCGAATCGTGCAAGTTAAAGCAAGCGTGATTGGATGGTTGGAAGAAAAGCCTGCTAAGATTATTGATGCTAGGACGTACTCTAAAAAAGAAGAGAATCCTCAAGCCAGTCTTGTTTCAATTGCTGTAGATGATCATGAATCAGCAGATATTATTTATACTGATAGTAATGATATATGCATTTTTCATACCGATTCAAATGGTACAGTGAGAAAATTAGAAACATTAATGGTTTACGATCCAAAGAAAGATAAATTTACTTTTAATAAAAAAAACGAGGGCTAACACCACTCTTAGGTTTGCACCAGAATAAGGGTATAAAGAAGCGAGGTTGATTTCTATACTTTTGTTGTAAAAAAGTAAGGAATTAACCGGCTAT
>Ga0302286_10002604_pt1 | contig 12456 bp, 9 predicted proteins | sample III_Fen_E2_3_FD_198765 | JGI IMG/M metagenome (GOLD analysis project Ga0302286, IMG submission 198765) | Peat permafrost microbial communities from Stordalen Mire near Abisko, Sweden - III_Fen_E2_3 | ecosystem: Environmental > Terrestrial > Soil > Wetlands > Permafrost | place: Sweden: Abisko...
GGAATCGACCCACTCTTTTGCATTGCCCCAACCGCTCGGCGCCGTGCGGCCAGATCGTTCAACCGCCCAAGCGGCATACGATACACATTGCCTCGTACAGTAGCCCCAACGATCGGGTGAATCAGGATAGCTATCATAGTTGGAGCATGGTCCAAGCTGCATACTAAAGCCAGAGCCGCGATATGGATAGTCATCACTATCAATATTATGAGACTGAATGGTGCCCGGTACTCGTATGAAAAGCACTGTACCGGCCGGATAGCTCGACACTGAGTTTGCGCGACGCTGCGCGATGATAAGTTCATTGAGCTTCGACTGGTTTGCTGCAACATCAGCGTTAAATGCGGCCTGCTGCGATTGGTTATATGAAAGCATATTCGCCTGCTCAGTACGCGCCGATACGAGTTGTGTCTGCTGATTTTGTTGCTGTGTGAGGAGTTCAGCGACCTGAGCCTTCTGCACAGACAGTTGCTTCTGGAGTATAGCGATTCGCTTCAATGTGTCCTGTAGTTTTCGCTGCACCGCGGTACGATATTCTGCCTTATCAACGTAATCGCTCAGGTTTTTACTGGTGGCAACCATCTCAAGCGTCGACGGAGTACCGTCAACATACATCGCCTTTACGCCCTGCGCAAGTACTGAGCGTTGGCGATTTATTTCTGACTGGGCTTTATCTATTTCGCCCTGCAGCCGATTTTGCTCAGCGGTGCTGGCGTTTATAGAATCTTGCAGCGTACCGATTTGGCCATTTAGCTGATTGATGGCATCTTGAAAACTTAGCGCCGTCTTTTTGAGGTCTGTCAGTGCATTGCTACTGGCTGCAATCTTTGACTGACATTCACTAATCGAAGTACATGTGTCGGCGAATATCTGACTACTACGCAAACCTGGCAGGATAAAGCTTGATATGAGCAATGCCACTAGCGCAAAAATCGCTAAGGTACGTGGGTTTACTAACAAACGAGAGAGACGACGAATTTTTTTCATTGTATCTGTTTTTTTACCTGTTTCGATTGTATCACGCTTATGCAAATTTTTCAATCCTCCTACGCGTGCCCGCCCTACCGCTCGTGGCATTCATTCTGAACGTTTGCCATGAAAAAATAAGAGAAACAACTTGTCTTAGTTTAGTGAATATTCTAGTGTTTTGCTGTCTTGAATTTTAGATACCGTCTGGTGGCAATCAAGGATGAAACGGCACCTATAAGTATACCAAGCGTAAGCTGTGAAGCCAAGAGCTGCCAGTAATACTTCCCGAAAAACTCCTGACTGTAGCTGATATCGAGCAAACCGAAGCTTGTCGCCTGCAGCGACGCAGAAGCGGTGACGAATACACCGTTGATAATTAGGATAGAGATAATTGCCGAAAGAACACCGTAAATGATGGTCTCGACGATAAAGGGTCCTCGAATGAAGCTTGTACTTGCACCAAGAAGACGCATAATTTGCAGCTCGTCACGGCGATTGAAAATGGTCATACGAATGGTGTTAAAGATTATGAGCACAGAAATGATGGCAAACAGTGCGACCGCAATGACCCCGACGCGTCCGAGGATGTGCGTCGCTGTGGTGATATTATCTATAGCTTCACGCCGATTGCCACTGTCGGACATAGAGTCAGACTGTAGCGCGAGGTTATCCGCCTTTAGCACAAAGCTACGAATCTCGTTAATCTTGCTGAGGCTGCGCGGTTTAATTTGGACAGTTGCCGGAAGTGGATTGTCGGTCTCGTTTATAGCACTGAGGAGCTGCTCGTTACCCTTGTTCTGCTCCATATATACCTTCAGTGCTTGTTCTTTGCTAAGGTAGGTTACCTTCTCGACGTTCTCGAGTTTCTTTATACCTGCAAGGAACGTGTCTTTCTGTTTTTCCGTGACAGTATCTTTGAGGTAGACCGATATGTTTATCTTGTCTTCGATCTGCTGAACCGTGTTGTTGAATGTTGCGTTGGCAATGACAGAGAATAGGATAATTGTCAGCGTGATTACCATGATTGCCATGGCGGCCATCGCAAGCCAAGCGTTACGCACAAAATTCAGCATGCCGGCGCGAATGATTCGGACGAACATTGTCATGCGAGGACCCATCTTACGCGACCCTCCTTGTTGGTTGACGGTCGACGGACTGCGTATTTGCCCTGTCAGAAGCAATCTTGCCGTTCTGAATTGTAATCACCCGCCGTTTAAGCTTCGCGACAATGTCTTGGTTGTGCGTGGTAAGTAGTACGGTCGTACCGTAGCGATTGATCTTTTCGAGTACCGCAATGACATCCCAGGCGTGCTTTGGGTCAAGGTTTCCGGTCGGCTCATCTGCAATAAGGATTTTTGGTTGACGCACGATTGCACGCGCAATCGCAACCCGTTGTCGCTCACCACCAGAGAGTTCACGCGGCATTCGATTGGCCTTGTCCTTTAGATTAACAATCTCAAGCACTCTCGGAACTGTGTTTTTGATTTCCTTCGTACTTACGCCGACAATCTCAAGCGCAAAGGCAACATTCTCAAAAACAGTTTTGTTTGGCAGCAGTTTGAAATCCTGGAATACAGTGCCAATTTTGCGACGAAGTAATGGGATATTGCGATCTGGCAGTTTGTCGTAGTCAATGCCACCGACAATAATTTTGCCACTTGTTGGGCGTTCTTCGCGGGTAAGTAGCTTCAGCAGTGTTGATTTGCCTGCTCCGCTTTGACCAACTACCACAACGAACTCTTTCGGTTCTATATGAAGGCTCACCCTGTCGAGTGCAGGATCGAGATGTTTGCCATATTGTTTCGTTACCCTATCCAACAGAATCATAAGAAGTATTATAGCAAACCCTACTGCGACTACGCGAACGTTGCTAGCAATTCGTCATTATTGGATGATGGATTCGAGATATGCCGTGATGAATGGATTGAGGTCACCAGCGAGAACGGCATCGGGGTCCGTGCTCGTATAGCCCGTGCGGAGATCTTTGACTTGTTTATATGGATGCACTACATAACTACGAATCTGATTACCCCACGCCGCCTGCTCGTTTGGTCCTTTGAGCTCACTGACTTTTTCGGCATGCTGTTCTATTTGCAGCTGCGCAAGACGTGAGCGCAAAATGGTCATGGCGGTTTCTTTGTTTTGCAGCTGGCTTCGTTCATTCTGAATAGCCACTACAATGCCCGTTGGAACGTGAGTAATGCGCACGGCAGAATCAGTCGTATTCACACTCTGGCCACCATGGCCTCCACTGCGGTACACGTCTATTTTCAAATCTTTTTCGTCGATCTCGACTGCTTCTGGCGTATCGATCTTTGGCATTATCTCAATTTTTGCGAAGCTCGTTTGCCGTAAATTATCAGAATTAAATGGACTCAACCGGACGAGACGATGCACTCCATGCTCACCTTTTAGTCGGCCGTACGCGAATTGACCACTGATAGTAAGCGTGCAGCTCTTGATACCAGCTTCTTCACCGGCCGACTCTTCAATAAGAGAAATTGAGTACTTTTGTTGTTCAGCCCATCTACTGTACATGCGCTGTAGCATTCCGGCCCAGTCCTGCGCATCAGTACCACCCGCACCAGCATGTATACTCACTATCGCATCATTGGCATCATATGGACCAGCAAATTTTAACTCTTCTTTGAGGTTGTCGAATACTATTGCCAGCTTATCTAGCTGGGTTCGCAAATCAACTTCTAGCGATGCGTCTCCAAGACCTGCCATCTCAATAATCTCATCTAGTTCGGCATCGATTTTCTGCCATGGGTCTAGACGCCGCTGCAGTGATGATTGCTCCTGCGATATTTTTTGCGCCCTTTCAGTGTCAGCCCAGAAATCTGGCTTTGCCGATTCCTTGACTAAAACGTCAAGTTTTTCTGAAAGCTGATTAAAGCTAATTTTCTCAAGCGCATCATCAAGCTTAGTGCGAAGTGTATGTGCGGCATCACTTAGCTCGCCCATTGCCTACCAGTCTTTCTGCTGCCAGAGCGGCGCAATTTGCTCATTGAGCTTCGCTGCAAGCGACGGTGTGCAGCTGCCATATAGTCCAAGGCCGCCAATCCCGTCGGTGAACATCGCTCGTGCAGCTTCAACAATGGATTGTTTCGTGACCGCCAATACGCGTTCAGGAATCTTATAATAGTCATCAATGTAGTCGTCAAAGAAATATCTGCCCGTATATCCGCTCGCAGTGCTTGCGACGGTCTGCGCACCACGCTGGAAACGACCGATTGCATACGCCTGTGCTGCTTCTATATCCGCCTCTGCGAGCTCACCGCGAAAGATATTGCCAAGTTGCTCAATGATAATGTCAAAAAGTAGAGGTGCATTCGTAACCGAAACTTGGCTACCAAACCACAGGTTGCTACTAAGCTTTATCTGCTGGAAGCCTGAGCTCATACCATACACCAACCCGCGCTCCCGCGCCGTTCCAAGGATTTTTGAGTACAATGTTTCCGTCAAGATGGCGTTCATTACACCGAGAGAATCAAGTTCGCGTTCTTCGAGTCTGCGACCCATAAACGTATCTATGTAAAAATATAGTGTATCGACAGTTGGGTTTGCTATGCATACTGGCTTTGGAAGCGGACGCACAACTTCATCGGGCATTGCAAAACGCTCACCGCGTGGCAACTCTATTTTTTCAAGCATGGCTGCAATGGTGCTGCGACGTTTACCAATGTTACCAGCTATTACAAAGCGCATGTTATCTGTAGTATGAGTGCGTCGGTAATGCTCGCGGACATCATCGAGTGTGACGTTATCCATGAGCTCAAGGCGTTTTTTGTCGGTCTCTGAAACGAGCCCGTAGGACTTACGACTCGCAGCGCCGAGATGTCTGAAATGGTTATTCGCACGGGCCGAAAGTTCTTCTCGCACGTTGCCGAATTCGGCATCAAATTCTTCCTGCAAAAACAGCGGCTTTTCGACGGCGGTTAGCAGTAGACCCATCACCCGTTCCCATTCAAAGTCGGCACATTCGGTTTCATATACGATGTCGTAAACATCAGTTGATGCATTGCTGTAGGCACCGTTCTTCTCAACTTCTGCCTGAAAATCTCGTGCCCTCGGAAACTTATCATTTGCACCGAGCAAAATATGCTCCATGAGGTGGGGTGTCTCCCATTTTTTGCGGGAAACAAGATACTCGCCAGCACGGAAGTTGATATACACATCCATCACTGTTGCATCTGGAATGTGAATCAGTAGCCCACGAGCACCATTACTAAGAATTATTTCGTCAACAGAATGCTTCATGGTAATTAAATTAGCAGCTTGGCATACGGGGTAATTCCCGAACCGGCTATAGCTACTTGCGCCTCCTTGCGGCGCTTTTGCGTTTACGCTCGGCTTTATTCGCCTTCGTACGCTTCTTGGAAGTAGATTTCACTTTCGAGGCGTTTTTGACGCCGTTAAAGTCGCCTTCCTCAAACTCCGCCTCACCTTCTAGAACATCACCTGCATTGCTAATCGATTGCCTTGCGGCAAGGGTCAGCTCAGTTTCTACCGGCTCTTCAAGGTTTTCCATATCAATTGGTTCAGCGTGGAAGATGGCACGAACAATTTCATGGCGAAGATCATGTTGCATCTGCTCGAAGATGATTTGACCTCGACGTCGATATTCAACCAAAGGATCACGTTGACCAACGCTAATCCAACCGATACCTTCACGAAGATGGTCCATATTTTCAAGATGTTGCATCCAGAGGTTATCAAGAACTTGTAGATAAATATCGCGTTCAACTTTACGCATAATTTCTTGGGTAAATGCAATCTCGCGCCCTGCGTAAAGCTCTTTTGACTCTTCGACGAGGACTGGTTTCACCTTGTCTGCAGTAGTCGAAAACACTCTGTCGAGTGCGGCGTCATCAAGCGGCATCAATTCTCTAATAAGTGGCTCGAAATCATCAGTAGTCTTAAGTGGTGATTCGGCAAGGAGTCCGACTTCTTCTTCTATATACGCTTTGATGCGCTTGCTGATATTGTCTGCCTTCAAAATCTCACGGCGCATAGCATAGGTGGCTTTGCGGTGACGATTCATAACATCATCGTACTGGACGACATTCTTTCGCTGATCGAAATGGAATCCTTCGACCTTCTTTTGGGCATTTTCAAGACCCTTTGTAATCATGCGGTTCTCAATTGGCACATCATCATCAACGCTCAGCCGTGTCATAATCGCGCCGATTCGTTCGCCACCGAAAATACGCATAAGGTCATCTTCGACACTGACGTAGAATTGCGTTACGCCCGGGTCACCCTGTCGACCAGCACGACCGCGTAACTGATTGTCGATGCGGCGAGATTCATGACGTTCAGAACCAAGCACAAACAGGCCGCCAAGTTCTTTTACGCCTTCGCCAAGCACAATGTCCGTACCGCGACCTGCAATATTGGTCGCAAGTGTTACGGCGTGCTTCTGGCCGGCTTGTTCGACGATCTTCGCTTCACGTTCGTTATTCTTGGCGTTCAATATATTGTGCGGAATACCCTCTTTAGTAAGCAGGTGCGCAAGCTTTTCGTTCTTTTCAATACTTGCCGTACCAATAAGTACAGGCTGTCCCTTTTCATAAAGATGCCTAACCTCACGAGCAATTGCTTTAAACTTGGCAGCCTCAGAGCGATAGATACGATCTGGGCGGTCGTCACGCACAATTTTACGGTTTGAAGGTATCTCAACAACATCTAGTTTATATATCTGGTGGAACTCTTCGCTTTCAGTCAGTGCTGTACCAGTCATACCACCAAGCTTGTTGTATAGGCGGAAATAATTCTGGAACGAAATGGTGGCGAGCGTCATGCTTTCTTGCTGAACCTCAACGCCTTCTTTCGCCTCGATAGCCTGGTGAAGCCCTTCGTTGTAGCGACGACCAGCAAGCAGACGGCCAGTGAATTCATCGACGATAACGATTTCACCGTCATTTGTGACTACGTAATCTTTGTCGCGGTGGAACAGTGTCTGAGCACGAAGTGCTTGCTCGAGGTGATAAATTGTACGAATGTTTTCACTTCCGTACAAGTTGTCGATACCAAGAATTTTCTCGAGCTTGTCGACACCTTTATCTGTCAAGATTACTGTTTTGCGCTTCTCATCAACTTCATAATGTGCGGGCTTAAGCTGGCGAACAGTACGGGCAAATTGCTCATAGGCGTTGCCTGGCGTGACACTTGGAGCGCTAATGATAAGTGGTGTCCTCGCCTCATCGATTAAGATAGAGTCAACCTCATCGACGATAGCATAGTTTAGCTCACGTTGGCGAAGTTGTTCTGTTTCACGAACCATGTTATCACGAAGGTAATCAAAGCCGAATTCGTTGTTCGTACCATAGGTAATATCTGCCGCATAGGCATCTTGACGGCTACATGGTCGGAGATGTTTAAAACGTGGGTCGTCGTGTTCTTTGTTGTCGAATTTCGCGTCATATATAAATGAGTGGTCGGCCATAATAACAGATACGCTAAGGCCCACGAAATCATACACCTGACCCATCCATCCGGCGTCGCGCTGGGCAAGATAATCGTTTACCGTGACAACATGCACGCCTTTGCCACTAAGAGCGTTCAACGTGACTGGAAGAGTTGCAACAAGAGTCTTTCCTTCACCGGTTTTCATTTCTGCGACGTTACCTTCGTGCAATACCATGCCACCAATAAGCTGAACGTCGAAATGTCTTTGGCCGAGTGTACGGGTCGCCGCCTCACGAACGAGTGCGAAAGCGTCGGGCAAAATAGCGTCGAGTGATTCTTTCTTGAGGCGTTTTTTAAGTACATCTGCTTGAGACTTGAGCTCAGCATCTTTCATTTTTTCATATTTTGGCGCGAGCGCATTAACAGCACGGACTCGTTTTCCGAGCCTTTTTACCGTCTTCGCCTGCGGATCCCCAAGCAGCTTTTTCAATAGGGTATGCATTGTACGTTTTCCCTCCGTATATCACAGTGTTTGCAGAATGCTCTTATTGTACTCTGGTTTACTTCTTTTTCAAAGAAAAAGAACTCAACAACAAACGGTACAAAAAGTACCGAAAAATCACAAAAATTTATAGCTCGTCTTTAACCGGATTTTTTTGTCGGCGCTTTCCTCGTAGAAAATTAGCCGTCCTGTGGCGCAGGCTTTGTTTGCTGTGCTTGCCCTTATAATCAGCGAGTTGTCTTTTGAGCTCTGCCATTGTGACATCGAGAGCAGCATAGGAATGCTCGACTTTTTCAGATGCAACCAAAGTTGAACCCTTAAGAGTTAGCTCGAGATGGCAGTCGTACATTTCGACTTTCGCCTTCCCTTTTTTCATACGTACAATCAGTTCGGCCGACTCACGACTCACGCGCGGCACGTATTTTTCAATATCTTTCACTTTTGATTCGACATATTTCTGGAGCTTGTCAGTCTTTTCAAATCCATCAGCGCTGAAAGTATAACTAATCATTTTCTCCCCCTTCATGTTTATCTATTATAACGTACAAAAGCCACTAGATAATCGTACGACCATCCATGTATGGACGGAGTACCTCTGGAACTGTCAATGTACCGTCGTCATTTTGGTAGTTTTCAAGCAGCGCAACTAGCGACCGAGCTAGAGAGACGGCCGTTCCGTTCAGTGTATGTAGGACATCTATTGACCCGTCCGCACGTCGAACGCGAATATTAAGATTTCGTGCCTGAAAGTCCGTACAGTTACTACAGCTCGTTAGCTCACGATATTTGCCGTCGACGGGAGACCAATATTCAAGGTCGTATTTTTTTGCGGCCGGAGCACCTAAATCGCCAGCGGCAATATTGATAACACGATATGGTATGCCCAGAGCTTGCCAGATTTCCTCTTCAACTGCGAGAATCGTTTCGTGCATCTCGGCGCTTTTTTCTGGCAGAGAATACACATACATTTCGAGTTTATTGAACTGGTGTACTCTGAAAAGACCCCTGGTATGTTTACCGTAAGCACCGGCTTCTTTACGATAGCAGGGGCTAAGTCCTGCATACATCATCGGAAGATCTTTCTCATCAAGAATCTCATCTGCGTGCAGCCCAGTGAGAGATATCTCCGCAGTAGCAATAAGTGACAAGTCTTCACCCTCAATGCTGTATTCGTCACTTTGGTCGCTTGTACGTGGCGCAAAACCTGTCCCTGTCATCGTACGAGAATTCACAAGATGGGGGACATACATAAACGTGAAGCCCTTTTTAGTAACTACGTTAAGCGCAAACTGAGTGACCGCATTTTCAAGTAGTGCTAGGTCACCCTTTACGTAGTAAAACTTTGCCCCAGCAACTTTCGTACCACGCTCAAAATCTACCCAATCACGTGCTGTTGCAATTTCTAAATGGTCTGATGCCGTTTCGCGCTTCTGTCCCCATGCCTTAATCTCAACACTGTCATCTTCACCACCAAGTGGCACATCGTCGAATGTAATGTTTGGTACGGTCCACATCGCATCAATAAATCGTGTTTCAACCTCAGAAAGCTCTGATTCTAGTGCCGAGATGTCTTCCTTCAGTTGTTTGCCTTGTTCAATTTGCTCTGCGCTAGGACGACCGCCCTTCATCGCATCACTCAGCTTATTGCGCTGTGCTCGTAGCTCTTCGACAGCCGTGAGAAGTTCTCTACGCTTTGCATCAACGGTAATAAGATCTGTAATATTAACGTTTTTGTAGCCTTTTTCTTCGCTCTTTTTTTGTACTAAATCAGGGTTATCTCTGATGAATTGTATGTCTAACATATTTAGTAGTATACCGTTTCAGCGTCGCGGTGTCATCTGCAAACCAATCGAAATACTTACTCAGTGCGAAGCGCATCTATAGGATCAAGCCTGGCTGCTTTGCGTGACGGGAACCAACCTGCACTGATAGCGACAACTACCAGCGCTATGATAAGCAACGCAAGCTGCCACCACACAAACACAAGCAATCTGTTATCCCCCAAATCTAGTGCCTTTGTAATCACTGGGTTAGCAAGCCAGCCAACAATAAGCCCTAAACCGACTCCGAGAGCACCACCTAAGAAACCAATCCAAGCCGCTTCGTAGCGGAACAGCTTGCCAATAGCTTTATTACTCATGCCAAGTGCCTTCATAAGCCCAATCTGGCTCGTGCGTTCAAGGACCGAAATATACTGTGTATTTATGATACCGAAAACACTCGCTATGAGTGCGAGCATCGCGAACCCTGCAACAATGCCCTGCAGTACATTCACGAAGGTAAAGAGCAGCCCTTGTGCATCTTTAGCTGTCTGCACGGAATAGCCGTACTTCTTTTGCAATACGTTCTTTACTGCTGCCGAATCACCCTTGGCGAGAGCCGTCACGCCGATGTATTTTCCGGCATTTTCAGTCCCGGTAGTCGTGTAGACATAGACGTCCTTAGCTGCGCCTGTCGAGATATGGAGCCTCGGTGACGAGACAAATGATAGCGTTGATTTTTTGAGCACAGCCCGAACCGTGAAAGTATAGTCATGAGTTTTTGGCTTCAACAATTCTTCGACCGCTGTATTGCCGCCGCCCAGGAATGCCTGTTGCAACTCGGCCTCTGAAGGTGTTGCGACCGCTTGAGCAGCAACAACAACCACTTTTTTGCGGATGAGGTTTTTTGCAGAGACGCCAAGCGTATCGAGATACTGCTCTGGAACGACGATTTCGTCGTCGCCTATCTGCTCACCAAGCTTTGGAAGTGATCCTGCCATTACCTCGCTGACTGTCGTCGCATCGTAGTACGTGAGAGGCGAATAGTACTTCTTTGCATTACCTTCAAACGTAACGTACTTGGCGTTGAGCGAATATATTGGCACTACCTGTTTCACGTCGGAACGTGCTTGCAGTTTCGAGACATCCTCGTCAGTCATCATCTTGACGGCGACGCTCGCTCCTGAGGCTCCGCTTGCCGCAGACAAATCACTCGAATATTCCTTTAGGCCAGACCCTGTGTCAGTGCTCGTGATTGATTTATCTTTAACGATAAATAACGCCTGGGGATCTATGTTATTTTTAAGGAGGTTATCAGCATACTGCCGAGCGCCTTGCCCTGCAGCAAGGCTGAGAGTCAGCGTAAAGGCACCGACCGAGATTGCAAGTGCCGTCAAGAATGTTCGCCCTTTTGCTTGACGTAAGTTACGGCCAGCACGCTGTAAAATATCAATTCTTTTCATTATTTTGTACTCCCTTCATCGGCTTGTTTTGATGTGGCGGAGTCGATTCGAGAGATAACGCCATCCTTAACATGAATTTGCATCTGGCATTTATCTGCTAGATCTTGGTCGTGCGTCACAATAATAAGCGTCGCCTTGTTATCGTGGGCATATTTGAAGAGTAGCTCTTGCACAACTTCGCCCGTGGCACTGTCGAGATTTCCCGTGGGCTCATCTGCAAATAGTACTTTCGGCTCGCCCACAACCGCTCTAGCAATAGCGAGGCGTTGTTTTTGGCCACCAGAAAGGTCCTTGGCGCGTTGCTTTATTTTGTCACTCAACTCTACGCCTTCGAGAGCTTTTCGCACTCTTGCCGCACGATGGCGATAACCAACCTCAGATACTTCAAGCGGTAAAGCAACATTGTCATAACAGCTTTCATTGCCTTGCACGAAAAAGCTCTGAAAAATAAAACTCATTTCGGTTGAGCGAAATGCATCTAGCTCTTTGCGTTTCATTTCTTTAAGATTCTTGCCGTCGACAAGCACTTCCCCACTCGTTGGATGGTCAAGCCCACTCATGATATGCATGAGTGTAGATTTGCCTGATCCGGATTTGCCAACGACCGCCACGACAGTACCGTCAGGCACTACGAAACTGACGTCATTGAGTGCCGTAAACGCACTTGGACCCTTACCATATGTTTTGACTACGTTCCGCACTTCAATCATTGACGTTCCCCTTTATGCTTATAGTATATCTGTTCTGAGCGAAATTAGCACTCATAATATCTCTAGCTGGAAGCTGTAGTCCCTATGTGCTTCTCTTATCTCGGAGTGCTTGGAGTGTTAATTCAGTTCGGGCGCGCGCATAGGCACAGTGCTCGCACTCACCACCCATGATACTCGTGCCAACAGCAGGCATATCACCTTCCATACAGGCTTTCATGTTGGCCAGCGCCCCTTCAACCCATGTGGCATCACCGGTATATGGAATGAGTTTGGTGGTGAATTCAAGACGGTCGTCAAAACCTGCTACATCAAGCCGTGCGTTCGTATATACAAAATAGCCAGTATCGCTAACGGTGAAGCCATTCGCGCGCATCAACCACTGATATACTTCCATCTGTCGCTTATAGCTAATCTGCCAGCCGCTATCGATATTGACTTCTTTGTCCTTGCTCGTTGCCTTGTAGTCGACAACTATGAGTTCGCCCGCTTCATTCACCCATATGTCATCAACGGCGCCAAAAACGTGAAGGTTTGTTGGCTCATGAAGAGTGCTTACGCCTGTAAAATTATGCCGCCACTGATCGATTTTTTCATGAGCGAAAGGGGTCGCTTTCAGATTGTTTTTGAGCATTATGGGG
>Ga0302286_10002605_pt1 | contig 12454 bp, 8 predicted proteins | sample III_Fen_E2_3_FD_198765 | JGI IMG/M metagenome (GOLD analysis project Ga0302286, IMG submission 198765) | Peat permafrost microbial communities from Stordalen Mire near Abisko, Sweden - III_Fen_E2_3 | ecosystem: Environmental > Terrestrial > Soil > Wetlands > Permafrost | place: Sweden: Abisko...
CAGATCAATCTTGGTCAGCACCATCAACTCCGACTTAAAGAAGATCGACGGATACTTCAGTGGCTTGTCCTCGCCTTCGGTCGTGCTCAACAGCACGATCTTCGCGGCTTCCCCCAGGTCGTAGCTCGACGGACACACCAGGTTCCCCACGTTCTCGACAATCAGCAAGTCGAGGTCTTCCAGCTTCCAATCCGCGAGGTGCTTCTCCACCATGCGCGCATCTAGGTGGCAGGTTCCGCCGGTCACAATCTGTTTCACCGGAAATCCGTATTTCGCCAGCCGCTTCGCATCATTCTCAGTCTGAAGATCTCCCGTCAGCACCGCCACGCGCGTGCCCTTGTCGAAGCGCTCCAGCGTCTTTTCCAGCAACAGCGTCTTCCCCGATCCCGGCGAGCTGATCAGGTTCACGCACAGCACCCCGTGTTCCCGGTAGCGCTCGCGAAGTTGCTCCGCTAGGATCTGGTTCTCGTTCAGTACCTTCTTCTCGACTTCAACGCGGCTCATTCATCCACTTCCATGTACGCGATGTCCAACTCCTCACCACTAATGCATTGCGTCGCAAACTCTCCACACTTCGGACACTGCGGGTCGTAGTCAGCCATCCGAAATTCATTCTGGCACTTGAGACACCGTTGCACTCGCGGAATCCATTCCACCTGCAACACCAGCTTTTCCCACTCGGTATCCTTGACGAGGCACTCAAAACCAAACTGCAGCGCGTCCGCGTCCACTCCCGCCAACTCACCGATCTTGACCCCCACCCTGGAAATGCGGCACCCAGGATGGTGCTGCGCCTCTTTCTCCACGCTCTCCAGAATCGACGATGCAATGCCTAACTCATGCATGGAATGGGCCGCCCGCCGCGACCTGTCATTGTCGCACGGTGGGTTACACACGGGCTATGTCGTACCCGTGCTATGGCCGGTGTTGAACATCGTGTCCGCTTCTGGACACACCAATGCGCACTCCTCTACATCCTTTGACTTTGAGGAAACATTTTCAGCTGGAATCCGTCTATGACAGCAAGGCGGGCGGCCGTCTGCCTTGGGGAAACCAGTTTGGTGTCGGGTAACTCAGCTTCGAAGCGCTGGAGTCGCGTTTGGGTCGTGGGCTCCGTCCTCTGGACGCTGCTCGCCTTCCTGACGTCCGCTGGAGCGCACGTGTACACCGCGTCAATGGGCGAACCCATCAGTTGGGCGCAGCTTCTAGCGTGGAACGTCTCCATCGCCTTCGTCTGGTCGCTCTTGACCCCCATCATTTATGAACTGTCCCGGCGCTACACCTTCGACCGCGCCAGTTGGAAGCTCTCTCTTCCAATCCACATCGTCGCCAGCGTGGTGCTCACTTTTCTCGCCGCTGCCGCACTCGCCCGATTGAGCCCCTTGATCACCTGGATCAAGGAACCTCCGATGCCCTACTTCCCCCACGTGCTCTCGCGCTTTTTCATGGATCTACCGCGCTACTGGTACATACTGCTCATTTCCCAGGCCATAGCCTTTTACGGCAAGTATCGGGAGCGGCAACTCTTTTCCTCGCAGCTTGAGGCGCAACTCGCCAACGCTCAGCTCGAAGTGCTGAAGATCCAGCTCGAGCCCCACTTCCTGTTCAACACGCTGAACTCCATCGCCGCGCTCGCTCGCCACGACGGCGAAGCCGCAGAGCACATGACCCTTCAGCTCGCCGACCTTCTGCGCATGTCGCTCGATGGCGTCGGCGTCCATGAAGTACCGTTACATCAGGAGCTCACGTTCCTGCAGAAGTACATTGACATCCAGCAAGTGCGTTTTCACGATCGCCTTCGTGTAGAAACCGAAATCGATCCTCGCACCTTTGACACTCTTGTTCCCAACCTGATTCTGCAGCCCCTCGTCGAAAATGCCATCCGTCACGGCATCGGGCCGCGCCGCGCCCCCGGCTTCATTCGCATCACCACCTGGCGCGACCGCGACGACGTCTGGATGGAAATCCGCGACGACGGACTCGGTTTCACCCGTGGCGGACTCATGCCGCCCGAAGGCGTCGGCCTGCGCAACACTCGCGGCCGCTTGCAACAGCTTTACAACGATGATCACGCCATGATGCTGGAAGACTCACCCGGTGGCGGGTGCACCGTAAAAATTCGCGTTCCCTATCGAACCAGAACTGAGGAGGTCACGACCGATCATGTCGATTCGAGTATTGCTTAGCGATGACGAAACCCTTGCCCGAGGTCGCCTGAGAAGCCTGGTGCAAGCCGAGCCCGACCTGCAAATTGTGGCTGAGTGCGGCGACGGCCGCTCTGCCATCGCCGCCATCCAGCGCGAGAGACCAGACTTGGTGTTCCTCGACGTGCAGATGCCGGAAGTGGACGGCTTCGGAGTCGTCGAGGCATTGCAGAAACAGGGACACCTGCCGCTCACTGTTTTCGTTACCGCCTATGATCGCTACGCCATGCGCGCCTTCGAGATTCACGCCCTCGACTACTTGCTGAAGCCCGTCAGCAAGGAACGCCTCGGCGAAGCTCTCGACCACGCGCGCCGCCAGTTACAACAACCCTCAGAAGCCATGTTCCAGAAGCGCGTACTGGAGATGCTCGCGGAGCTCGACAACCGCCAGCATTCGCCCGAGCGCATCGTCGTGAAGTCTGATGGAGAGATCGTTTGCCTCAAGCCCAATGAGATCGACTGGGCCGAATCGGCGGGGAACTACGTCTGTCTGCACGTCGGCAACGTCACCCACATCCTGCGCGAAACCATTACCGCGCTCGAGAACCGTTTAGGTGCCCGTCAGTTTATGCGCGTGCATCGCTCCACGCTGGTGAACGTGGACCGCATCAAGACCCTGAAGCCGTCACTCTACGGCGACTACGCTATCTTGCTGCGCGACGGCACCAAGCTCACGCTCAGCCGCGGCTTCCGCGAAACCGTGCTCCGCCGCCTCGGCACCGCATAAAACTCTAAACCCGTTACGGTTTGTCATCCCTCGCCGACTTGCGTCGGCGGGGGATCTGTTTTGTGGACCTCTCAGGAAAGGTGGGTGGCCCATATTTGCCCGCAGTTGGCAAATGTGGGCACGATAAACTGTCCTACATTGTGGGATTGATACTGTTCCTCACCACGCCGGCTTTCCATCCTTGAATCGCAGGATGAGCACGTCGTTCCCCTTTGTCACCTCGCGCGCCAGGATCACGTCGCTCCCGCCTTGCTTGACCTTCGAGCCGGTCACTTCAATCTCATCCCCAGCCTTGAAGCTCGCTCCCATGTCATCGTAAAAGCTCTTCGGGCACAGAAGCACGTCCACAGTGTCAGCGCCGCTCTTTAACGTCAGATACTCCAACGGCTTGCCCCCGCTCGGAGGAACAAGCTTCACTTCTTGCACCGTGCCCTTCAGTTTGGTTTCTGCAGCGGCATCGTACTTGGGCGGAGCCTGTGCGTATGCGCCAACCGCCAGCACAAGCACTACAAGATTGACGAAGATTCTCTGGAACGGGTAAGACGCAGTCACAGCGCACCCCACGCCGCGAATCTTAGGCGCGCGCGTCGCGAAAAGCAATTCGTGTTTGCTCTAGAAACTCGCAACTTGAAACTCGAAACTCCCCCTTGCATCTACACTGAACCTATGAAAATCGCCTTCCTCGGACTCGGCAACATGGGCTCGCACATGGCCCGCAACCTTCACAGCGCCGGACACGCCATCACCGTCTGGAACCGCACTCATGCGAAGTCCGAGGCCCTTCAGTCCGACGGCATCGCCGTCGCATCCTCTATCGCCGATGCCGCTCGCGGCGCTGACGTCGCCATCACCGTGCTGTCTGACGACCACGCCGTTTCCGAAGCTGTCTTCGGATCAGGCGGCATCGCCGGCACGTTGCCCCAAGGCTCCATTCACATTTCCATGAGCACCATCAGTGTCGCGCTCTCGCAGCAACTCGCCGCCGAGCATCATCAGCGCGGACAGAGTTACGTCTCCGCCCCGGTCTTCGGACGCCCGGAGGCGGCCGCTGCTGCCAAACTGGTGGTTGTCGTGGCGGGCCCCGCTGCCGACATCGAACGTTCCCAGCCCATCTTCGATGCCATCGGACAGCGCACCTTTGTCATCGGCCCCAAACCCGAGATGGCTAACGTCGTCAAACTTGCCGGTAACTTCCTCATCTGCTCGGTCATCGAGTCGCTCGGAGAAGCCGTCGCCCTCACTCGCAAGTACGGCATCGACCCGCACGAATTCGTCGACCTGCTCACCAACACTCTCTTCTCCGCTCCGGTGTACAAAACCTACGGCGGCATCATTGCCGACGAGCGCTACCAGCCCGCCGGATTCAAGATGCGTCTCGGCCTCAAAGACGTCCGTCTCGTGCAAGCCGCCGCCGACAGCGCCGAAGTCCCCATGCCCATCTTGAGCGTGGTCCACGACAACGCCCTCTCCGCCATCGGTCGCGGTATGGAAGACCTCGACTGGAGCTCCCTCGCCCGCCTTGCCGCCGAGAACGCCGGACTCAAGTAGCGCCTCTCTTTGTGCTTGTCATCCCTGCGGGCCGCGGGGATCTGCTTTCTATCCGCTATTCCACTACATTGTCATCCTGAGCGAAGCGCTCGCCTGCCTCTCTTAGACCCGCGTTCTTTGCGGGTCGGGCGAGCGCGTAGTCGAAGGATCTGTTGTTCGCGTCAGGAGCAACGCGACTCTCGGCGGACTACAGACTGCGGGGGAAAATGGATATAAGAGAAATAGTTCGCTTCCGAGGACAATCGGGTTCACAATCGCCAGTTGTTGGAACCAAACCGAGACTTGTCTGCACTTATGGAAATGGCCGGCGTTCGAGCCTAACGCATAGGCTCAACACCCACACGAGGCCGAAAGGAGGCTCTGTGGTGAATCTAGTTTCCTCGAAGAAGTTCCTCTTCATCGTTGTATTTTGCGTATCGGCGATTGCCTCGTCTGCGCAAATGTTCACAACTCTGGCAAGTTTCAACAAGACCAATGGTGATAGCCCTGCTGCATCTCTCGTCCAGGGCACAGACGGGAGTTTCTATGGGATAACCGCCGCTGGCGGGCAGCCCAACAACTGTCCGCCCATTGGTTGCGGCACCGTCTTCAACATCACCAGAGGCGGCACACTGACCACCCTTTACACGTTTTGCTCCCAAACGAACTGCACTGACGGATCATATCCGGCCGCCGCACTGGTGCAAGCCACCGACGGGAACTTCTACGGGACTACATCCTATGGTGCCGACGGCAACTGCATGGTCCAATGTGGAACAGTCTTCAAGATCACTCCAAGCGGCAACCTGACCACTCTTTACAGCTTTTGCGCTAATATCAATTGCCCTGACGGTGACACTCCTAGCGCGTTGGTGCAAGCAACTGACGGAAACTTTTACGGGACGACTTTCTATCGCGGGCCTAGCCACGGCGGCACCGTCTTCAGAATCACTCCAATCGGTACGCTTACTACGCTTTACAGCTTCTGCGCTAATACGAATTGCACTGACGGGTACGGTCCAAGCGCCTTGATACAAGCCACTGATGGGAACTTCTATGGGACGACCGCAAGTGGCGGAACAAGCTTCGACGGCACAGTCTTTAGAATCACTCCGGGAGGTACGCTCACAACTCTTTACAACTTCTGTGCTCAAAGTGGATGTACGGACGGCGCTGCTCCCCGTGGGCCGCTACTTCAAGCCACCGACGGGAACCTCTATGGGATAACCCAGTCCGGCGGGACTAACCACAACTGTGTGAACACCTGTGGCACAGTGTTCAGGATCACCCTTGGGGGCGCATTTACCACCTTGCACAGCTTCGACGGCGCTGACGGCAACGATCCTTTCGGATATCCCGCAGGGGGGCTGATGCAAGCTACCGACGGGAACTTCTACGGGGCTACAGAAGGCGGGGCAAACAAAAACTGCTACCTGGGCTGCGGCTCTGTCTTCAAAATCACACCCGGAGGTGCACTAACGGCGCTGCACAAGTTCGACTACACTGACGGCGCCCACCCGTTCGGAGGGTTGGTGCAAGGTACCGACGGGAACTTTTACGGGACAACTAGCCAAGGAGGTGCCACCAAATATGGCACGGTATTCAGCTTGGATGTGGGGCTCGGTGTCTCTCTGTTCGCTAACTTGGTAGGCAACGGCACGATCGCCAGTAGTGACGGTTACATTAATTGCGGCACGGTTTGTTCGGCCAGCTACAAGAACGGGATCGCATCGACCCTGACCGCGACTCCAGCCCAAGGCTGGGTGTTCTCCGGCTGGAGCGGCTGTGACACCACGCAGGGAAATACATGCACCGTCACGATGAACAGTGCCCGCAACGTGCCCGCAACGTGCCCGCAACGTGACCGCTACATTTACCGCTGTGTACACGCTGTCGGTAACTGCGGGCTTCGGCGGAACGATTACCAGTAGCGACGGCTACATCAACTGCAGCGCGAGCTGTTCGCAGAACTACTTGACCGGGACTACGGTCGTGCTGTCCGCGACCCCGGCCCAGAGCTGGATGCTGGCTGGCTGGAGCGGATGCGACACCACGCAAAACAACACCTGCACCGTGACTATGAACAGCGCTCGTAGCGTCACCGCCATGTTTACCGCGACTCTGTTGGTTTCCCTGACCGGCAGCGGTGCCATTACCAGCGCAGACGGCTTTATTAACTGTGGCGCAACCTGCTCGCACAATTACTCGGGCCTGAATGGAGTGATCTTGACGGCTATCCCCGCCCAAGGCTGGGTGCTGACCAAATGGACCAGCTGCGATGCCGTCCACGGCAACGTCTGCAACGTCAGCACGTACAAGGCGCGCAGCGTCGCCGCCTCCTTCAGCCTTACCTCGGTGCTAAGCGCATCCAGCAGCAGCGGTGGCACCGTAATCAGCGGAGACGGCTACATCAACTGCGGCAGCGCCTGTTCTCATAACTATCCAACCGGAACCACCCTCGCGCTGGCTGCAACGCCCGCCGTCGGTTCGACGCTGAACCATTGGACCGGCTGCGCTTCGACCCAAGCGAACTACTGCATTGTGACCATCAACGGCCCAACCTCCGTGTCGGCGACCTTCGCCCCAATACAGGTTTCATTCGGCTCGCTTGTCTTTAACCCGACAACAGCCCGTCGTGTCGGCATCGCCTTAGGTACGCTCACCTTCGCTTCTCCTACTCCCAGCGGTGGAGTCACCCTCCGACTGACCAGTAATCATCCCAACATTGTGGCCCCGCCCTCGACTCTCTATGTCCGTGGCGGCCTGACTTCCATCCGCTTCGGCGCCAACGTGCTTACCGTCCGGCCCACCGCCGTCACCATCACCGCAACCGACGGCAACACGTCAACCTCCGCCACATTGAACGTAACTCCAAGTACAAACACGTCGGTCTCGACTCGCCCCGCCGACGTCGAACCGGCGCCGGCAAGCAAGCAGGCCCGACAAACTGCCGCTCCCCGGCCAATGACTCACGAAACGCCTTCACGCGACTAGGTCGCTGCCTTGAAGAGCTTCTAGCCTATATCCGTGGATTACCGCCGTGCCACTCTTATCACAATGCGATGTGTTCCACGTCCTATCGCGCATTGCGCGCCCGCTATAGAACACATCGTGGGCGCAAGGGAGTAGTGTCCTTTGCAACCTCAGCATCTCAGGTTGCGGAGTGACGTATTTCTTTGAAAATCGACGATTACGGATTCGGGCTTTCGGCGTCCGGACGCGCTCGCCGTTACCGCTTGAGCACCGGGGAAGAAGCAGATGCCAAGGGCTTCAGCGCTAAAAGCGAAGAAACGACGAAAACAAGGCCAGCTAACTCCAATGGGTACTCTAGGATATGAATAACTATCATATTTATCAACGGTTTGAACGCAGTTTCCTCCCAAACCATTGATTCTAAATGACGCATGAATTTATTTTTGTGTTATTGATAACTAGAACACTACAACTCGCCCAAGGGTCTGCCGCACCGCCCTACGCTACCCCGACCGCGTCCCCAGCGAGTTGCTCGAGCAGCGCCTTCAGGCGGGAGAGCACCAGCTCGGGCTGTTTCTCTTTCAGCGTAAATTTCAGCACGCCTGCAGGCGTGAACTGGCTGCCCGGCTCGCCATTAACGAACCGCGCCAATCGCTCCGGATCGATGGTTGCCTTCTCGGTGAACCGGATGCTGACGGCATCGCGTCGGCGTTCGATCTGCGCTACCCCAATCCTCTGTGAGAGCAGCTTCAGCTCGGCGTACTCCAGCAAGTTGCGCACCGGCGGAGGCGCAGTGCCATACCGGTCGCCCAGCTCTGCGGCCACGTCGGTGAGTTGAGCTTCGGTCTCGACTCCGGCCACGCGCTTATACATGCGAAGCCGCTGGTTCTCCTCGGCGATGTACTCGGCCGGGATACGGATGTTGAGGCCAAGGTTGAGCTGCGTCTCGGGAGTATCGGGTTCGACTTCGCCCTTCAGCTCGCGCACTGTGCGTTCCAGCATCGAGGTGTACATCTCGAAGCCGATCGCCTCGATGTGGCCGCTCTGCTCTCCCCCCAAGAGGTTTCCAGCCCCGCGTAATTCAAGATCGAGCGCCGCGATCTTGAACCCCGCGCCGAGGTCGCTGAACTCCTTGAGTGCCGCGAGTCTTCGTCGCGCCAGATCGGTGAGGTCGCGGTCGGGAGGAATCAGCAGGTACGCATAAGCACGACGGTCGGAGCGCCCGACCCGTCCCCGCAACTGGTAGAGCTCTGAAAGTCCGTGCCGGTCGGCGCGATTGATGAAGATGGTATTACACAGTGGGATATCGAGTCCGTTCTCGATGATCGTAGTCGCGATGAGGATGTCGGCCTCATGCCGCATGAAAGCCAGCATTACGCGTTCGAGTTCAGTCTCGCCCATCTGGCCGTGCCCCACGAGAATGCGCGCCTTCGGGACCATCTCGCGAAGCTTCTCGGAGATCTCGTAGATGCTTTCCACGCGGTTGTGTACGAAGTACACCTGCCCGCCGCGTTCCAGCTCTTTCTCAATCGCAGACTTAATGAGCGTGTTGTCCCAGGCAGCCACAACGGTCTGGATCGCCATGCGGTCCTTGGGAGGCGTCTCGATGACGCTCATATCGCGCAACCCGAGTAGCGACATATGCAGCGTTCGCGGAATCGGCGTAGCTGACATGGTGAGCACGTCCACTTCCTTGCGAAGCTGCTTCAGCCGCTCCTTGTGGCGCACGCCGAACCGCTGCTCTTCATCGACGACCACGAGTCCGAGGTTGCTGAACTTCACGTCTTTCGACAGCAAGCGATGCGTACCAATCGCAATGTCGAGTTCTCCCGCCTCCAGCTTCACCAGCGATTCCTTGATCTGCTTGGGCGTGCGGAATCGACTGAGCATGTCGATCTTCAAAGGAAAGGCGGCAAATCGCTGACGGAAAGTGTTGTAGTGCTGAAACGCCAGAACGGTCGTCGGAGCAAGCACCACAACTTGCCTTCCGTCTTGCAGCGCTTTAAACGCCGCGCGCATAGCGACTTCGGTCTTACCGTAGCCCACATCGCCACAAAGCAAGCGGTCCATCGGAGTCGCGGCTTCCATGTCGCGCTTCACGTCGACGATCGCGTTCATCTGATCTTCGGTCTCGCTGAACTCAAAGGCGTCTTCGAACTCGCGCTGCCACTCCGTATCAGGCGCAAACGGATGGCCCTCGGCGCTTCTCCTCACGGCATAAAGCTTCAGAAGCTCGTCGGCCATGTCTTTCATGGCCTTTTTCACGCGTGCTTTGGTCTTCTGCCACTGCGCGGTTCCCAGCCGGTTGAGCACCGGCTTCACGCCCTCCGACGAGCGATACTTCTGCACCAGATCGAGCCGCGTCAGCGGAACATACAACCTCGCGCCCTCGGCGTACTCCAGCACCATGAACTCGGCAGCCGAGCCGTCTTCCTGCGGAATCTCCTTCAGTCCCTGGTATTGGCCGATGCCGTGTTCGACATGCACCACGTAGTCGCCGACGGCGAGGTCGCGGAAGTCCGACAAAAACGCCGATACTTTCGACTTTTGCCGTTGCGGCCGCCCCAGCGAAACTTCCGGCTCGTCGAACAAATCGCGCGAGCCAAACAGGATGAGGTTCGCCTCAGGCACCACGACGCCTTCGGGGACGTATGCCTTAACGATCGTGGTCGCCGCAACATCATCGGTGAAGTATGTGGACTCATCCACGAAGACTTCCATACCCGGCTTGGGCGTACGGCTCCCAATGCGGAACGACAGGTTGTACTCGTTGAAGACATCGGCCAGTCGCTCCACCTCGCCCGTGCTGGAAACCGCGAACATCACGCGTTTGCCTTCGCGCGTCAGCTTGCCGACTTCCTCGGTCATCGCGGTTACCGAACCGTGGAAGCGCATCGTCGGCTGGGTCTGCACGACAATGTGCTCGCCCTCGCTAGAGTCTTCGATCCCCAATTGCTCAACCGCGAGTACCGGCAACTGTTGCAGCGCCGCCGACCATTGCTCGGGATTGAGAAACAGGTCTTCGGGACGTGCGAGATTGCCCACCAGACTGCGCTCGTGGACTTCGGTCAGCTTCGTCCACCAGGCGTCGTGCGCCTCGTTGAGCGTGTCCGGCTCGTCAAGCACGACCGTCGCGCCCGGCAGCATGTCGAACAGCGTCTGCTCGGCGCCGGCGATTGGTGCGTAGAGTTCCCAACCGGGAAACACGCTCACACCTGTGTACCGCACCGAAGCTTCTACGCTATCTTCGTCGCCCGCGACGCGGTGTCCGCTGAGCCGTGCATTGATGGTCGCGAGCGTGTCTTCGTCCACTGGCGTTTCCGTCAACGGCAGCAGCGCCACCTCTTCCGCCGCAGCAGCCGAGCGCTGTGTCGAAGGATCGAAGCTGCGCAACGATTCGACTTCGTCCCCGAATAGCTCTATTCGCACCGGTCGCTCCGACTCGGGCGGATACACATCAATCAACCCGCCGCGATGCGCAAACTCGCCCGGCATCTCGACCACGTCAACCTGGTTGTATCCCGCAAGGCGTAGGTGCTCGACGAGTCTCTCGGGATCGATCATCTCCCCGCGACGCACCACGCGCGCCAAGTCCGCATAGAACGACGCGTCGCGCAACCGCATGCTGGCCGCCGCGAACGTGGTGACCACAACATTCGCTCCGCCGGTCGCGATCTTCCACAACGCTGTGGCGCGCTCCTCCTGGATTTCAGGGTGTGGCGATTGGTTCTCGAACGGAAGCACATCGTAAGCTGGCAAGCCAAGAATCGACTCTGGAGCAGTCGCGCCGGTCAGCTCCGCGAGCGAGCGAACGAGGGGAAGTAACTCGTCGACGGCTCGATTGCTGTCAACAATTACGATCAGCGAGCGACCGGAACCACGTTGCAGCAGAGAATAGAAGAGAGCCTTGCCAGTAGGATTGAGGCCGGAGACACGCGTCCGCCCCGCGCCGCCCTTCACCCGGGCTATGGCACGCTGCACTGCGGCAGACTTTTCCACGTCCGCAAATACATCGCGGACGAAAGGTAGGATCACATACTCATTCTAGCAGCGATGCAGGTGTGCTCAGAATTCCAGGCGCAGTCGTAATCCGGGCACCGCCACTGGGCCTCGCACCTGGTTATAGCCGGGGTTTTTGACGTGCTCGGCACTGGAATCGTCGGTGTTTGGGGAGTAATTCGGCGTCGCATGATGAAGTAGATGCGGGTTTTTTAACGGCGCGTTTTTGGCACGGCTCTTTGCCGTGCCTTTTTCATTGGAAGAGCACTCGCGATCGAGGGTGCCGGCGGGAGGGAGCTTCTTGTCCCAAAAATACCCCAGCGATTTTGCAAGCTAGCACCCGCGGCACGCTGCACTCTCAATGTCACACTTTTATGTTCGGTAATCCTTGTATTTTGGCACGCACATCACCATCATGGTGTACCCGGTCAGCCAAACGCCAATGTTCCGACAGTCTGAATGGCGAAAAAGCCTGGCTTTCTCTCCGACTCCATGCGGCGTGGTGGTGGTGAAGTCATTGCGTCTGGCCGAAAGGAAATCACTCTCTCGCTAGTTCCCGAGGCATTGGTCATCCGACGCGTGAAGTTCCCCGGCCAAAACCGCCGAGGTGAAAATGCTCCGGGTCTTAGGTTGTCACGCAACGAACTATTGCCCTGTTGCGGGCGCCTTGGACTTCGTGACGCTATACCGTTGGGCGTGGAAGCCAGCAGGCAAGGGCTCAGGCTTCTGCGTGTGGGGGTCAACCGCCCATGTCTGATGCTTCTCGATGCACCGCTTGGCGGGTGGGACGTCCTCAAGCGTTTCATCGACATCGTAGTCAGTAGTGAGGTCGGTTCGCATCGCCACCTCGCCGTCAGGCGTAAACCCAAGCAATTTGAATTCTAGTTGGCAGTTTCTCCCCTCTTGATCGGCCATGAATTGAGCCAGGTCAATTTCCGACTGTGACCACTTGCCGGCGGCGAACAGGAGGATTCGCTTGTCAGGGCCGACATCAGTCCCAGACTGCTCCCACTGCCAGAATTCC
>Ga0302286_10002606_pt1 | contig 12453 bp, 6 predicted proteins | sample III_Fen_E2_3_FD_198765 | JGI IMG/M metagenome (GOLD analysis project Ga0302286, IMG submission 198765) | Peat permafrost microbial communities from Stordalen Mire near Abisko, Sweden - III_Fen_E2_3 | ecosystem: Environmental > Terrestrial > Soil > Wetlands > Permafrost | place: Sweden: Abisko...
TTTTTTGGGTTCTACTTTTCTTGTGTCTGGTTCAATTTTAGCACGAAGCAATCCAATACCAAGCCACGCTAAGTACGCAGCGCCAAAGTATTGAAGGAGCTCAAACAAAAAAGGATTTTGTTGCATAATGGCAGCAAGTCCTGCAAGCGCAGCTATCATAAAAGCAAAATCACCTAAAAGTGTTCCAAATACTGCACCAAGACCTGCTTTGATGCCATTGCGCGCCGTTGCATTTAAAATCGCAATCGTTCCAGCACCTGGAATCAATTGAAAAAGTAAAATCGCCATAATAAAGCTGTAATAGTTTTGAATGTCAAACATACAGGCTCCTTAATTAAAAATATGACTTATTATACTATGCTCTATTCAAAAACACTGCCTCTTTTTCGTCCTTCTTTTGTCATACATTTTTCTTATAATATCCAAATAAAGCGTGACTTTATGAAGAATGGCCTACAATAGAAGCAAAGAGATAAAAATATTTTTAGTGCGATCCAATCGATATTACATAGGTGTAAGGGGAAGGTTATGAGCGTAAATCTACTGTTAATCGGGGCAAATGAGGCGACGACGCAAGAACTCGTTTCATTGGTGGATGCAACTCTATCAACAACGGCTGTGTATCAAAAAGCTACGTTAAGTAACTATCAAAATTATAATGCTGCAGAATTTGATTTAATCGTCTGTTTTACCAATCGCTATGATGAAATGGTCAAAAAATACGGCAAAGAAAAAATTGTTGCTGTGGAATTTGTGCCGCCTACGGATTTTTTTGTGAGTGTGAGTCGTATACCTGCGGGTGAAAATGTTATTATTTTCAACAACAGTGTTTCAGGCGCGAATGTACTGCTAAAATTTCTCAAATTTTACAAACTCGATCATGTAACGTACCAAATCATTCCTTATGATGAATGCAGCGAGAGTGAAACCAAAGGGGCTTTAAGTGAGGCAAAATACATCATCGGAACCGATGGTTATGTCTCTTCTGGAAAAGCGCTCTTCACCAAATACAGTCATCTTTTACGCCCTGATGTGTACGTATTGGCCAGCCCACCACGTTCTGCAACGGCGGAGAGCGTGAGTGGTTTAGCGCAAATTGTTACGGCAATTAATAGTGACAAAGCGTTACAAGAAGCGCGTGATATCTCTAAAAAATTGGCAGAACAAACCAAAGAAATTTCACTGATTACGCAAAGTGCTTCGCAGTCGATCGAAAATACCGCCAACACCATTGTGACCGTGAATACAAAACTCGCCGCCGAAGTAAGGAATGTGCAAGTCACCAACGATATGGCAAAAGAGTTGACGGACGCAGTAGAACAGATTGGAAATATTACCACAGCGATTAAATACATTGCGAGTGAAACCAATCTTTTAGCGCTCAATGCGACCATTGAAGCGGCACGTGCGGGAGATCATGGTCGTGGATTTGCCGTTGTGGCCAGTGAAGTGCGAAAACTTTCCGATCAAAGCAACAAATCCACCGACAATATTCGTATCTCGATTATGGATGTTCAAAAAGTCGTCAATCAAATTGTACCGGCACTGCAACGTACGGTGGATGAGATCATTAAAACACAAGCCGAAGTTGAGCGTATCAGCATCGCTGCACAAGAAGAGAGCCAAGCCATGAATGAGATCATCAAAAAACTTCAAGTTATTGTGGATGTTTCTGAAGCGCTCAATGCCGCTGAAAACCACCACTCCTAATCCTTTACATGTAAACGAAAGAAGCCTTTAAAACGCTTCTTTCTCCTCCCCTAAGCGTTACATGTAAAGTGGATAGCAAGAAGCATTTACGTACAACGTTAGGGTTATTTATCGTCGATAGGAGTAGAAGAGGGCTCGTAAAAGTAAAAGCCTTGGAATTCATCAATACGCAAATTCTTAACGTGATCAGCAACCGCTTTGGTATGTACAAACTCAGCGACGGTTTTGATAGAGGTATTACGCGCAAAGCCTACAATTGTCTCGACAATCGTATTGGCTTTAACATCGGTGTCAATATTTTTAATGAGTGAACCATCTATCTTAATAATATCAATAGAGAGATTTAAGATATGAGCAAAATTTGAATACCCGCTTCCAAAATCATCAATGGCAATGCGACACCCATAGGTTCTAACTTTGGTAATAAAGTCTCTAATCGCGTTATAATCATCAATTGCTTCGCTCTCTAATAGCTCAAATATCACCCTTTTCCCAATATCAGGATAGAGCTCTAAGGTGTTGCATATCATTCGAACGGTTTCGTGATTGACAATATCATTGATAGAGAGATTGATAGAAAACTCTTTATCACTGAGCGCCAATGTAGCAAAACTTTGTTCAATGATCGTTTTGGTTAATTGACAGTACAGATTAGCCTCTTTAGCGATGCGTAAATAGGGGAAGATAGAATAAGGTTTGTTATCGAGCAGTATAATACGCGCTAAGACTTCATATTTTTCAATACGATGGGTATCGCCTGAAACAATAGGCTGATAAAAGGGCACAATACGATTTTCGGCAAAAGCCTCTTTGAGTTCTTGCACTTTTGTCACGTTATCTTTAATGATTTCTCGTAAGTTAAACCCTTCGTTATACAGCGTTGGGTTGGTTTGTTGTTTGCTCTTAAGCACCATATCGGCAGTTTCCAACAGTGGAGCAGAAGCAGATGCCACAACCGCAATGGAAGGTGTACGAATTTCTCCATCAATAATAATAGGCTCTTTTGAAAATTCATACAAGACCGTTTCCGCAATCGCTTTAAGTTTTTTGGTTTTGGATAGTTCAAATAAAATACCAAAATCATCCGCACCCAAACGATAAAAGGTTGGATTGATCTTAAGAAGTGAGATACTGGTGAGACGATTGGCTGTTTCTTGCAAGAGTCTATCGCCTGCATGAATACCGTAAAAATCATTGTAATGTTTAAATTTTTTAATATTGATCAAGATAAGAACATAAGGTCTGTTCTTATGCGCAATTTTTTCTTCATAAGCTTTGCGATTTGCCAATTGTGTTAGGGCATCCATTCGTGATTCTTTTTCACTTTTGAATAAAAAGAAGGTAATAATACCAATGCTAATAAGATACAAGAGGACTAAAAGATACGAAAAATGGGTAATTGATTTGAGTTGGACTTCAGATTCTTGCACAAAGAGTGTTTTGGCATGCTCCAATGTTTTGGCTAATTCAGGGTCATTAATCTGGGACATAATCGCTATGAATTTCGGAAAAGCCTCCACAATAACATTGAAATGGAACAGCGTCGTCTGGGCAAGTTCCATCACACTCGGATCATGAAAGTGATAGGTTTCTAATGCATCAATATCCTGATGCAATGTATTGATAATTTGCACATCTTGCGCATTTTTAGCCAGTAAAATGGTTCCAGCTATGGTGTTGATACGGTTTAAAGCTTGACGATCTTCTGGGAGCACAAGTGCATTCAGCTGAAAAAGGCGTTGTTGCATGGTCACAATGGCTGCGGTAGCATTTTTAACAACCGTATTGTTGGTTTGAAAATCATAGATGACTTGAATTTTTTTCTCAAAGGCCTGTGCATGTTCTTTGAGGGCTACGAGTGTTTGTTGGTGGCTTTCTACCATAAGGGGAATGGTGGAAAATTGAGCGATCATCGCTTTGATTGTTGTAATTTGCTGATTCAGAATGTCATGGTTTACATAGAGAAAAAAAGTGTCGTGCAAAATGTCATAATCCAATTTTTTTTCAGCAATTTCTAAAGACTTGAATTGTAGCTCTATGGCATTTCGCTTGGTAAAATAGTGGTGTGAAAACGAGTTAAAGATAAAAATGGATACAAGGGCGATGAGCCCCAAAGCCGATGTTAAAAAAAGCTTTTGAGAAATACGCATAGGCTATTCGTGGATGACGGGTATATCGCCCGTCAGTGTTTGTAGGAAAGCCACTAGCGCATCAACTGTCTCATCACTGAGATTCACACCAAGATTATGGTAAAGCATCTTGGTGATGGCTTCGCGAAGTGTGGCAACTTTGCCATCATGAAAATAGGGCGCCGTTAATGCAATGTTCCTCAGTGTTGGGACTTTAAAAACATTTTTATCACTTTCTCGATTCGTCAAGGCATAGCGATCATCAATGGCATCTTTACGCTCCATCGGGATGATAGCTCCTAATTTTTGGTAAGAATTGCCGCCAACGTTGATACCATTATGACACATGACACAGCCTAATGTTTTAAAGAGCATATAGCCTTTCATCTCTTCTTCACTTAATGGTTCTTTGCCCAATAAATAACGATCAAATTTTGCATTTGGAGTAATCAATGTTTTCTCAAATTCTGCAATCATCTGTGCAAGATCATTTTGAGTAATCGTCGCGTGTTTGGTTATAGAAGCAAATTCTTTTTGGTAGTGTTCATCATTTTGTAATCTCTGCACGGCTTCTTCAAGCGATAAGCCCATTTCAATAGGATTGTGGATAGGTCCTAGCGCTTGTTCTGCGAGGTCTTTTGCTCTACCGTTCCAAAATTGAGAGAAGTTAAAAACAGCATTGAAAACCGTAGGCGAGTTTAAAGATCCTTGCGTATTATTGACACCGGTTGAAACGACATTCCCATCAGCGCCTCCATGTGAAAACGAGTGACACGATGCACAGGAAAGTGTTCTATCTTTGGATAAAATCGTATCAAAAAAAAGTTTTTTACCCAATGCCGCTTTGCTTTTATCGTAAGGGATAGATTCTGGTATGGGGGTTATTGGTTCGTTTGCATTCAAAAATAGCGAAAAGCAAAAAAGCATCAAAAGCAAGAATTTCATTTCATTCCTCGGTCAAATTCATCATAAAATATTTTAGCACCTTTTCTCAAGAAGGTGTTGAAAATCACTGAGTGGTAGGGGTTTTCCGAGTAAGAAACCCTGAAATGTATCACACCCCTCATCGATCAGTGTTTTCATCTGAGCATTGGTTTCAATGCCCTCCGCAACCGTGTGAAGTCCAAAACTCTCTCCTATAGCAATCATGGCATTGATAATAGAAATGGCATTTTTTGTTCCATCCAGAGCATTAATCAACGATTTGTCTATTTTTACTTCATCGATGGGAAAATCTTTTAAGGCATTTAAGGAAACATACCCTGCACCAAAATTATCAATGGCAAACTTAACGCCATGTTGTCGTAACGTCTGCATGGTTGAATGAATATAAGGATTGACTTTGAATATGATGGATTCAGAAAGCTCGATGGTGAGTCGTTGTAAATCTTCAAGGTTGTGCTCGAAATAGCCCATGACGATTGCAATAAAGTCTTCTTCTTCCAACTCTTGAGAGCTAATATTGATCGCTAAGCTCAGATGTGAAGTAGTAGGTGTGTGCCATTCTTGGAGTTGGTTCGCAACATTTTGGATAACAAACATACCAATTGTTTTTATAAGGCCAAGGTCTTGTGCAATCGGTAAAAATTCATTAGGGGAAATGATGCCATAGATGGGATGATTCCAACGCAACAGGATTTCTGCACCTGTAATGGTTTTTGTCTCATCAAGCTTAGGTTGGTAGTAAAGCATAAATTGATGATTGCTTAAAGCGTCGTGGATATCCTCTTCAAGCTTTGAGCGCATTTCCAGTGCTATTTGCATTTGATCATCGTAAAATTGCGTCGTGTTTCGTCCACCTGCTTTTGCTTTATACAGTGCCATATCTGCATGTTTTAAAATGTCTTCTTTGGGTTCGGTAGTGTCATGAAAGAGTGTAATTCCAATACTAACCGTAATATAACGCAGATGCCCCTCAAGTTCAAAAGGCTCATCTATTGCTTTATGAATGGTCGTGGCAATGGTTTTACTGTGCAGTGCTGCTACGGAAGAGGTATCTCCAAGATTTTCGATTAAAATAACAAATTCATCGCCTCCAAACCGAGCAATGGTATCTTCTTCTCTCATGATGCTTTTAAGGCGTGTTGCGACTGCTTTGAGTAAGGTATCGCCTATGTCATGACCATAGGTGTCATTAATATTTTTAAAATGGTCTATATCTAAAAAGAAGAGACCCCCATAGGTATCTGTTCGTTTGGTGTGGGAGAGCGACTTATCTAAGTGCTCCAATAAAAGACGACGATGCGGTAGTTGTGTCAATGGGTCATAAAAGGCAAGTTTTGTGATAGCATCTTCATTCTTCTTACGATCGCTAATATCTTGTTTGATCGCAACGTAATGTTGTATTTCATTATTCTGATCTAACACAGGCGTAATGGATAACTCTTCATGATACAGTTCACCATTCTTTCTGCGATTGATGACTTCTCCATGCCACGTTTCTTTTGCCAATAACGTAGACCACATCTGTTTGTAGAAGGCTTCGTTTTGTTGTCCTGAACAGACAAGTGCGCCAGGGTTTTTTCCCAATGCCTCGGCTACGTTATAGCCTGTTAACTGCTCAAAAGCTGGATTTGCCCACTCAACAAAGGCCTCTTTATTGGTAATGACAACGGCATTGGTGGTTGTTTCAAGAGCACGATAGAGCAGTTGCATTTGGGCATCGGATGCCTTTTGACCACTCAGGTCACGAAAGGTTGTGACCATGCCAATAACCGTATTTTCATGGAAAAGTGGTTGACCATAAATTTCAACAGGGATCATGTGTGTATCTTTACATGTAAAGTATTGCTCTTCTCCTTTAAACGGCAATCCTTCTTGCAAAGCTTGAAAAAGAGGACATTGTTCTAAGGTGACGTGGTCATTCAAGCTATGTGAGTGAAACATACAATGCGCTTCTTGTCCGAGTAATTCTTCTTTGGTATAGCCAAGGAGTTCTAAGGCTCTTGCATTAATTTGCAAGATTTTTCCTGTTGTATCCATGGTGTACATCCCCTCAATCATTGTGTCGGTAATGACTCTTAGTTCATTACGTTCTTGTTCGATTAAACGCGTGCGATGAATTAACGCCAACAGTAAACTGGTGATAATAACCACGCCAAAGAGGCTTACAATGAAAGAGATGAAAAAATCACGTTTTAATACGATAGGGGTATCATCATGTTGGTAGGCAATCAAATAGCCACTCAGTTTTCCTTCAATACTTTTCATAGGTAAAAATGTAACCGCAAAAGAGTGTTCTTCTATAGCCGTAAAAAGGCTAAAGACCTCCCCGTGTTCTAGGGCATGTTGGAGTGCACCATTCTGGGCCAGTAGGGCGTTAATGTGTTCTGCATTTTGAGAGAGGGGTTTGGGTGCGTCTGGAAGTTTTGCGTTAGCTGCTTCCATAACAAAATGCTGACTTAAAACCGTCTCTTTGTATAAATAGCGTTGTTCTGGAAAAAGTGAGGCAAAAGCACTCTTCTTATCAATGATAAACGTATATTCAGAAGCATTGTCTAACGTGGAGAGTGCATCTAAAATGGCTTTTGTGGATATGGTGATCTCGACAGTTCCTAAGAAATTTTGTTTCAAGAAAAGTGGGTAAATATACCGAAAACCAGACATCATGGAGCTTGCTTCAAAGCATTGAATTTCGCGTTTTTCACTTTGTGCAATCCGTATGCACGGGCGCTGATTGAGCAAAAAATCGCCGTGTCGTTCAGGCTTATAAAAACGCAGATAACTCTGCCCATTTGAAAGGTGAAAATGCAGTTGCCGTAAACTTTTACTGCTGAGGTTTTGATACAACGGGTAAAGGGTGCGGTAGAGTTCTCCACGAGCTTTATCTTGTGCTTGATCTTTTAAAGTGCTCCCTTTTGCAAAAAGTTCTAGCACTTTAGGGGTATCGATCGCCAAAGCAACGGCCTCTTTGGTTGCTAAGCGATGCATCTCAATGCTACTACGATAGGCGATGTCAAGATTGCTTTGCAGTTCATTGAGGCGAGCTTGCTCTTTTGTATGGCGGGTTTCATTTAAAAAGTAGAGTGCTATCATCATAAGAGTGATAAATAAAAATGAGACAAAAACCAGTAAAAAAGTTTGGATTCGAAGACGCATTAAAAATTACCCTCAGGTTGAATGTTTCCCCCTTGCTGCAACTCTCGTAAGGCTTGATAATCTTGGTCTTTTGCCTCAATGCAACCGTATTTTACATTTTCTCCCCATGCGCTTTTGTCTATCTGATTGATCTGTAATAAGGCGTGTTGTAATTGGGTCATCATTTCAGGGGATAAGCGTTTGGTATTGGCGATCATCGCAAAACCAGGTAGTGGCTCTGTTGTGGTTAGAATAGTAATACCAAGATGTTGATACCGTTTGGCAATCGATGTCTTAATGCCCCCGTATTGATAATTACCTCGAATAATCTCTAAAGCCACTTCATCGTGCTTTTGGACGTAACGATAGTTGTTGTTTTCTAAAGAGTTATGCATCTTTTTCAATAATCCCTCTGTTGAGAGATAGCCACAGGTTGAGAGCGGATCGGTGAGCGCAATGGTCGCCTGACGCATCGTTGAAAGCGCTTTGACATCACCGTCCCATCCGATAATCGAACAGGTATAACGGGCTTCTCCAGAGGCTTCTTTAAAATGAACTAAAGGTATTACAAAAGGATAGTTTTTACGCAACGTTACATAGGGCAATGGCCCAAGATAGGCGATATCAACTTGACCATTGGCTATTTTGTCTAAGAGGATTTCATAGGAAGGACTAAAATCATATTGGATGTTTACATGTAAGGTTTGGCCAAGATAGTTGGTAAGCGGTGCAAATGTTTTATAGATAGCCTCTTTGTTTTCCATAGGAAGAGGCGCAAAAACAAGCGTAGGAAGTTCACTAGCACATACAATCAGTGTTTGTACATAAAAGAGTATAAGAAGCTTAAATGGCATAAATGTCAAAATCCTTCCACGTGACAATATTGTGACTATTTTGATTATAGCATAAAAAAAACTAAATTATAAAAAGAACGAATACCTCTAAAATGAAACGGTAAAATACAGATATATTCGTGATATTAATGAGAGTTAGGGTAACATGTAGACATGATATAGACTCGTAGGAAGGTTATTTGAAAACGATTAAAGCGCTGATAAACGAAAAAATTTTAGTCATCGATGGTGCGATGGGTACACAGATTCAAGCACTTGAGATTACACCCGAACAATGGGAAAACAAAGAAGGCTGTAACGAACTACTCAATGCCACGGCACGCGATGAAATTTCAAAAATCCATCGTGGTTATTTACTTGCAGGTGCAGACATCATTAAGACCAATACCTTTGGCGCATTGCCGTGGGTTTTGGACGATTATGGTATCGGTGAGAGAGCGTATGAACTCGCCCGTGCGGGTGTTGAGATCGTCAAAGAGGCGTGTGCAGAGTTCGCCACCGCGCAAAAGCCACGTTTTACGGCCGCTGCCTTTGGTCCTGGGACGAAACTGCCTTCATTGGGACATATCGGCTACGATGAGATGTATGAGGGCTACAAAGAGGCGGCACGTGGTGCGATTGATGGTGGATGTGATCTTTTCCTCATTGAAACCGCGCAAGATCCCCTTCAAATCAAAGCCGCACTTCATGCGATACAAGATGCTCAAAACACTTTATATGTAAAGCTTCCGATCATGGTTTCGGTGACGATTGAGCTCAGTGGTACGATGCTCATTGGAACCGATGCCACCACCATCGCTGCGATCTTAGAACCCTTTGAACTTTTAAGTCTTGGCTTCAACTGTGGCACAGGCCCTGAACAGGTCGAAAAGCATGTTAAAACGCTCAGTTCCGTTTGGGGTAAACCCATCAGTGTACACGCCAATGCAGGACTTCCTCAAAACCGCGGCGGTTACACCTTCTACCCGATGGGACCGCGAGAATTTGCCGAACTTCAAGAAAAATTTACCGAAATTGCAGGTGTTGCAATTCTTGGAGGATGTTGTGGTACAACGCCTCAGCATATTTTAGAACTTTCCAAACGCGTAGAAGGCAAAAAGCCACTTGCGCCTAAAGGCGAGATGCCTCGTAGCATTGCCTCTTTGTTCGAAACCAGAGCGCTTAAACAAGACCCCGCTCCTTTTCTCATTGGTGAGCGAAGCAATGCCACAGGTTCTAAAGCGTTTCGTGAGTTACTGCTTGCCGAAGACTATGATGGCACTCTGAGTGTTGCGCAGCAACAAGTACGAAGTGGCGCACACGGCGTTGATGTGAGTGTGGGTTTTGCAGGACGTGATGAGCACAAAGACACCAAAGAGGTTATGGGGCGTTATGTGCAAAAGATTTTGTTGCCACTCATGCCTGACACCACGCAAGTGCCAGCACTTGAAGTGGCTCTTAAACTCATTGGTGGAAAACCCATCATCAACTCCGTCAACCTTGAAGATGGTATGGACAAGTTCGATAAAGTCTGCTCCTTAGCCAAACGTTTTGGTGCGGCGCTCGTGTGTCTGACCATCGATGAAGTCGGTATGGCAAAGAGCAAAGAGCAAAAGGTGGCGATTGCAGAGCGCATTTATACTTTAGCGACACAAAGACACGGCATTCATCCTGAAGATTTGGTGTTTGATCTTCTCACCTTTACCGTAGGCAGTGGTGATGCTGAGTACCATACGGCGGCGATTGAGACCATCGAAGCGATTCGTGAATTTCACGCGATGCACCCCGAAGTGGGTTTTGTCCTTGGTGTCTCCAACATCTCCTTTGGTTTAGCCAAACACGCACGCGAATACCTAAACTCCGTCTTTTTGCACCACTGTGTTGAAGCGGGTCTGAGTATGGCGATTGTCAATGTTAAAAATACACTTCCGATGCACAAAATCAGTGACGTGGATAAAAAAATCTGTGAAGATTTACTCTTTAACCACCGAGAAGAGGGCGATCCGCTCTTTAAATTCATCGACCATTTTGAAGGGGTTGTGGAAAACAAAGACGAGAGTGACGCGGCATATCTTGCAATGGATACGAAAGAGAAGATTTCAACCCTGCTTATCGATGGCGATAAAGAGCGCATGCTCATACTCTTACCTACCGCCAAAGAGGAGATAGCTGCGGAAGTCATTGTCAATGAGATATTGATTGATGCGATGAAAGTCGTTGGCGAGCTGTTTGGCAGTGGAAAAATGCAATTACCATTTGTCCTCCAATCGGCTGAAGTGATGAAAGCCGCAGTGGATTATCTGCAACCCTACTTACCAAAGACGGAGAAAAACACCACTACCACGCTCATCATCGGCACGGTCAAAGGTGATGTACATGATGTCGGTAAAAACCTTGTGGATATCATCTTAAGTAACAATGGTTTTAAAGTCATCAACATCGGTATCAAAGCGGATTTGGATAAATTTTTAGAAGCTTTAAAAGAGCACAACGCCGATGCCATTGGTATGAGCGGGCTTTTGGTAAAGTCGACCAATGTCATGAAAGAAAACCTTGATGCGATGCAAAAGATGGGCATTACGATTCCTGTCATTTTAGGCGGAGCGGCACTGACGGACAACTTTGTGGAAGACTTTTGCCGTCCGATTTACGATGGACCGATTTATTACTGTAAAGACGCGTTTGAAGGCATAACGGCAATGTCGCGCATCGAAACAAAAAACTATGACACCTCGTTTAGTCGCGTCGTTCTTGAAAACAGTGTCAATCGCGCCACAAAAGAAGCTAAAGAAATTCCACCGTTTCATGAGCTTAAGATGCCAAGTCGTGAGATCGCCATCCCGACACCGCCATTTTGGGGCAGACGTGTGCTGAAAACCGATGTCAAAGAGCTCGCATTTTCGTGGGTCAACCACAAAATTCTTTTTGCGCAACGTTGGGGTTACAGTGGCAAAGGACAGAGCAAAGAAGAGAAGCAAAAACAGCTTGATGAGGTTTTATGGCCAGCATTTGAGCGCATTAAAGCGGACATTGAACGACTGGGACTGTTTGAGCCAACGCTCATTTATGGCTATTATCCTGCACGCTCGCATGAAAATAATCTCTATCTTTTTGATGAGAGTGAGGGCTATTTTAGCGAGGCTCAAGTCAATCGCGAAAGCATTGAAGTCATCAAAGAACGTGCCATTAAGACGTTTGATTTTCCACGTCAAAACAGAAATCCGTACCGAAGTCTAAGCGACTTTATTCACCCTGATCGTCATGATGTAATAGCTCTGACATGTGTGAGTGCAGGTGCGAAATTTTCGGCGTATGAGAAAGAGCTTTACGATGCGGGCAATTTTACTGAGTACTTTTTTGTGCATGGGCTGGGTGTTGAACTCGCCGAAGCATTAGCCGAAATCGTGCATAAGCAGATACGCCTTGATCTTGGCATCGCAGAAAAAGAAGGGCATAGTTTACGCGATGTTCAGATGAAACGTTATCTTGGATGTCGCTATTCGTTTGGTTACCCAGCATGTCCTGCCTTGGAAGATACGCAAGTGATTTTTGACCTGCTCAAACCTGAGGAATTTGGCATAGAACTCAGCGAAACATTTCAAATTCATCCTGAGCAGAGTACCACAGCCATCGTGATGCATCACGCAGAGGCCTTATATTTTAATGTCTGAGGTATAATGTATTTATAAAGGATAGATTATGAA
>Ga0302286_10002609_pt1 | contig 12449 bp, 13 predicted proteins | sample III_Fen_E2_3_FD_198765 | JGI IMG/M metagenome (GOLD analysis project Ga0302286, IMG submission 198765) | Peat permafrost microbial communities from Stordalen Mire near Abisko, Sweden - III_Fen_E2_3 | ecosystem: Environmental > Terrestrial > Soil > Wetlands > Permafrost | place: Sweden: Abisko...
TCTGCCCTGACTTCTAAACGATGATCAGGAAGTGTTCCCGTGTAATCAGGAATAAAATACTTCAGATTTGTTTCATGTGTCATGCAATAAAAGTAATAGATTTGTGGGTACACGGTAGCTGCCGGACGAGGCAGGGATATTGCATTGAATATGCTGGTTCAATGATGCAAAACATTCAACCACATTCGTGGTTGTTGTGTCCGGTCGTCATCATTCCCATACATTTCATGTATGGCTATTCACATTCAATCGCTTCGCGATTTCGGAAACGTTAAATATATTGGTTACATGGGTTTCTCCTAATTAGCGATTCAAATTCCAATGCGTTTTATGAACGACTATTCACACTGAATCGCTACGCGATTTCTGAAACATTCAATATATTTGTTACATAGGGTTCTCCTAATGGCCATTCACATACCCATGCGTTTTATGCATAGGGTATGATATTCAATCACTTCGCGATTTTTATATAAACGGTTAAAACCAATGCAATGAGCACCTACACACAAATTCTTTATCAAATCGTGTTTAGCACAAAAAATAGGGAACACTCACTCACAAAACCCAACAGGGAAGAACTCTTTAAATACATTTGGGGTGTTTTGAAGAATAAAAATTGTCATCTATACCGTATTGGCGGAATTACCGACCACATCCACATTGTAACCCATATTCATCCCTCTATTTCATTGGCTTCATTAGTGAAAGACATAAAATTAGCCAGTTCCGATCACATTAAAAGCCAAAATTTATTTCCTGATTTCAACGGTTGGCAAAATGGGTACGGAGGTTTTACCTATTCATTTAGAGATAAAGACCGTTTGATTGAATACGTGAGAAATCAGGAAGAACACCACCAATCAGTAACCTTCAGAGACGAATTGATTAAATTATTAAAGGAACATGGAATTGAATTTGATGAAAAGTATCTGCGATAAACGATCAGAAAAAGCCAAACATGCGATAGAATTGGGCGAAGAAGCAGCGTACATAGAAGAAGCCCAACGGGCTTCAATGTGAATAGCCACAGGTGAAACCTGCGGAAAAGGAGAACCCGGAAGAAAGGGCGAAACCCATGGTAACGTAAGCCCAACGCGACCCATAACCCCAAATAGGAGTTGAATAGGTTGGTTCAATGATGCAAAACATTCAACCACATTCGTGGTTGTTGTGTCCGATCGTCATCATTTCCATGCATTTCATACATGGTTATTCAAATTCCCATACATTTCATGTATGGCTATTCACATTCAATCGCTTCGCGATTTTGAAACTGCGAATTGCAATTTTAATCCTAATCAATCCTTATTGGAAAGATTACGATAGGCAAACCGAACTTAAAAAATCGTTTTTGAATAGCGAAAATAGTATGATTGTGAAGTAAATGGGACAAATAAAAAGCCTTGGAAAAGACCAGCTGTCCGCCAAAGAAAGTAGAATTGGGAAACAACGGATTCAGCTTCTTTACCATCCGGTAAACTTCCTCTACCGGATCAGTTCCAATCGTCCATACGCTCTTTCCATAAAATCCAAACTGATTGGCGATCTTGACATATTTTTCCCCGTCTTCCCGAACGGTTTTCTTAAAGTGATCCAACTCTTCCGATCCTTTGTAGATCTTTGAATTAACAACACCTACACGAATAAAAATGAAATTGCGGTATATTCCCTTGAAATTTTCATTTATCCGTAAAAAAGTGTTTAATCCAGTTCCACCATACCCTTTTACCAAAATAATTGCAGTTTTTGCTTCCGGGTCAAAATCTACCGGAACAATCTCTTCTGCTGGTTTCAACAGCGATTGTTTTTCAAGAACATCGTGAAGTTCAGCAATCGCTTTTCTCCTGATTTTCTTAAAACACTGCGTAATTTTATAATAATGCTTTTTGATGCGAATAGCCAAAGCCACAAACATTCCGGTTATAAGCAATGTCACCCAGCCTCCTTCTTCGAATTTAATAACAGTTACTGAAATTAGGATAAATGAAGTCAGGATGAAGCCTATTCCGTTGATCATCAATTTTCTCCGCCAATGTTTCAGTTTGCCTCGTTCGGTCCACCAATGCTTAACCATACCCAATTGCGAAATGGAAAAGGTAATGAACACATTAATACTGTAGAGTACCACCAGAAATGCTACCGAACCCCGGGATATGGCCATTAAGATAATTGCAGAAATCCCCATCAGTAAAACTCCGTTCATGGTTACCAGACGATCGCTCAACGATGCATATTTTTTGGGAAACCATCGGTCAATAGCCATATTCGACATGATTCTCGGACCATCAATAAAGCCCGTTTGAGCAGCAACAAACAATAGCGCAGCTTCAGAAACCAGCGTTATCAGGATAAAACTTGTTGACCAAAAAGATCCCCAGCCAGCCGTAACGCTATCAAACAAAACGGCATTCAAGGTTTTATGGTCACTAATCTGAACATCGTAAAGAGCATAAGCCACCATCAATCCCATTACGATAAACGACAACGAAATGGCCATCAGCATCATCGTCCGTTTAGCCGTTTTTACTCTTGGTTGCCGAAGAATAGGCATCCCGTTACTAACCGCTTCAATTCCGGTAAACGTTCCGGCACCCATACTATATGCCTTCAAAATAATGAATAAAGTTCCGAAAAGCCCGAATTCGGAAATCGACGAATGAAGCTGGGTGCTTGTTGCCTGCGAAACAGCACCAAAATCATTTGCTTTCAACAGAATGGCATAAACAATTATAAAAACATGGGAGAGAATGAATATCACAAAGATTGGGGTTAGCGAAACGACCGACTCTTTTACGCCACGTAAATTCAATAAAATAAGCAGACAAACTCCTATGATGGCGACCCCCAGCTTATAAACGTGCATGGATTCAGGAAAAAAACTAAACAGAGCATCAGTACCACTCGATACCGAAATCGTTATGGTAAGCACATAGTCAATAATGAGGGCACATCCGGAAATCATTCCTACCGTTGGAGATAAAAGTTTGCTTCCAACTAAATAGCCACCACCGCCTTGTGGAAAAAGCTTAATAATCTGACTATAGCTTGAACTGATGATAAAAATGGTAAATACTGTACCCAGTGCCACAAAAATAGCCAGCATGTGATGTCCCTGTAAATTTCGGAAAGCCTCTTCCGGCCCGTAACACGACGAGGAAATACCGTCGGCACCTAAACCGATCCAGGCAAAAAATGCAACTAATGATAATTTATGGAACAGCGATTTGTCTTGTAAAGTCTTTGCCTTACCTATGAAAATATTCTTTATCCTTCCTACCAACGGAAATCCTTCTCCAGAATCAACCATATGCTTAAACTAATAAAATAATTACATTGAAAAACTACAGAATTTCAAATCTTTAAAATTCAACGTTTAGTGTTTTAGGGGAAATTTGAACCCAGATTCCGGGATCATGATTGATTGTACAAAGGAAAGCATCAATTTGTAAGGATATTATTAATATTAAAATGAAAAGTATAAAGATTTTATAAAGATTGGGAAATATAGGTTAGAACATCATTGAAACACACCGCCACAAATAATTGAAATACAAACACTTTCAATACATTTATACATATCAACAAACAGAACCGGAGCTGTAGAGTCAACCATAGATTCGGATATACGAAGATTTGTGACCGTTTGGGTGGCTGTCTTTAGCTGCGCTACAATGATAGATGCAAGCTGGGAAGCTGGCAGATCTCAAACTTAAAACTACTGTTACCGGAGAGGCAGACTGCTGAGGTTATGAATTGCTATTTACTGTTCTATAGCTATTTACAAAAACAAAAAGTCCAAATACAAATAAAGCCAGACCAATTCTTAAATGTTGTCCAGAAAAACTTGAACTAATGTCTTGTATAATAGAAACAGACTCAAAAACTAAAGCCAAAAGTGTCAAGACCAGAAATATTGTCAAATTGGTGGTTTTATGTCTTAACGCCTTAAAATCACGAAGCATCAAAAGACCAGAAATGACTAAAAATAGATAACCCAAAATTGTACTTGTCAAAGTCAAGTCGCTGGATTTCAAAACTGCAAAATCGAATATCGACGGAAGTGGTGTTATCCAAAAGCCTTGAAAATCGAATCCGTTTGAAATATTAAATCGAACTCTAATGATACTTGAGAGAATGAGTCCAAGTATTAAAAATCCAAGTGAAAATTTTCGTTTTGAATTCATGTCAATTGATTTTGGTGTTTATTTTCTTGTTCATTAATTCATGCAATATAGGTAAAAAACTATTTTTTTGAAAACCGACCCAAGCGGAATGATGCCCGCCGAAAACCACTGCGGCCGGACTGGTAGCTGAAGTTAGCACCAGTTTATACACTTTATTTTAATCGATTAATCATTAAGCCATCGTAATAATATTCGGGAATGTATAATTTATCATTTTCAAAGTAAAGATTTAAATAAACATTACAATCTACAACTCCGTTATTCATTCTTGCAGCTTCAAATTCATTAATATCGGTTAGATATTTATTGATACTTTGATCAATTATATTATTGTTTGAGGATATATGAATATTTTCCAGGTTACTATCTGATGTAACTGTAAATTGAATGAAGCACCAAAAGTCATTTATTTGATTTTGAGTTATTAGTCCAGAAATAAGATTTGTAAGTTCATTAGAAAATTCTTTATTCAAACTTGATGACCCTTTATATTTAAGTGGTTGATTAATTGGATTTGATGAATTAAGCGAAAAACTGGTCACAATATCTGTATTCTTAAATACTAAAGGAACTCCATTTAATACCATATTACTTTTGTTCTTCTCTTGAGGTAACGCTATAAATTTAAATACATCAACATTTTCATGCAGATCAAATCCGAGTAAGGAAACTGCTTGGGGAAGAGGAGAGAATTTAATGCCAAAATCTTCGCTCCGAATATACTTTCCATCATTAAAATAATCTATTCCACTACAATAGTTACTTTTCCAATGCCACGATCCATCTATTTTGCCATTAACGATCTTACCACTAATTGTACATTTTAATGGGTGTTTGTAACTATATGAAATTACACTTTTAAAATTTCCATTCCCGTTGTTAAAAACATTTTTCCCATTTTCTTTATAAAATTCTTTTACGTAAGGAATGCTATCTTTGAATTGAACAACCTTCTCAATGTTGCCGTTATCGTAATAATATAACCAAATACTATCCTTATATGAGTTATTGAAATATCCCGTATATTTCAATTGACCATTTGAATAATAAGATTTCACGCTCCCGTTTAAATTATTATTGGTATAATTACACTCATAGGCTATTTGTTTGTTCATGTAATAATCTTTAACGATGCCAGAATAATTAAAGCTCCCACTTTCTAGTCTTGCTTTACGATAAAAAACTGCAGTAGATTTCGTCGTAATATCGCCAACGTCATTGAGATAGAATATTATGGTGTCTTTATCTACATTAAAAAATAGCATTTTTTCATTTGGCTGTGAAAATGAAAAAAATGTCAATAGTAAAAATCCTAATAATAAGATAATCTTCATTTATTTAGTTTTTAAAATCTGACTAACGTTTTTGTAAAAAACTAATATATATGCTATTTACGAACAAATCAAATTACTCCTAAACTTCATTAAAATCTCTCAAAACATTAGTATGAGAAGTCAATGCTTCGGGATCAGATGAATTGGTGCATAACTAGTAATATAGTCAAGCTTACTGTACTTTTCCTTAGTTCCTTCAAAGGTTGAAAAAACAATTAATCTATCAAACAGAATGTTTAATTATTTTATCTTTAATATCCTATTACAGGCAATGTAGTGAAATCCTGACAGATTTGGGACCAACACCGACGATCAGTTTGGCATCTTTATCATGCTAGCGGTCGTTTCGTCAGAAAAACGATTACCTCATTGTTTGGCATTTTCCCGCGGACGATTTTCATGTGCTCGAATATTTTTCACCCCACCGATAAATCGATGGGCTACAACATAAATCATCCTTACAGGATTTACATGTAAGAGCCATACCTGCCCGACATGCTTTGGCAGGCGGGACTCGGGACATTTGAATTTGTGTACACACGGTAGCCGTAGCAGGCGGTGATTCATACAAGAGGCTGTCTCAAAAGTCATTAATACCGTCATCCTGAACTTGTTTCAGGATCTCAATGCATTGAATGTCAGATCCCTAAATAAATTCGGGATGACCTGATTCGCTAGCATTTTGACTTTTGAGACAGCCTCAATCTGTGGTTTTAATTTTACTTGTTATTCAACGTAAATCCATCCGCGTACCGTTGACTGAGTAGCCGTAAGTATCGAAGGCTGTGCGTCGATTGGGCATGAGAATTAATGCAATAAATAGATCATGCTACTTTAATCCCTTTTTGTAGGTTTCAACCGCCCGGATTCGTGCAAATGCATGATCAACGATCGGTTTGGGATAGCAGGAAGTTTCCAATTCGGGAACCCATTGGCGAATGTATTTCCATTCGGGATCGAACTTTTTGGTCTGCAAATCGGGACTAAAAATCCGAAAATAAGGAACGGCATCACAACCCGAACCACTCGCCCACTGCCAGCCTCCATTATTGGAAGCCAATTCGTAGTCAAGCAATTTCGAGGCAAAATACGCTTCGCCCCATCGCCAGTCGATTAACAGGTGCTTCGTCAAAAAACTCGAAACAACCATACGAACCCGATTGTGCATGAATCCGGTTTCATTTAGCTCGCGCATTCCGGCATCAACCAGCGGATACCCGGTTTGTCCGGTACACCAGCGTTCAAATTCGTGTTCATCATTTCGCCACGATATTAAATCATAGGCCGGCTTAAACGCATTTTCGACGACATGCGGAAAATGCCAGAGAATGTCCATGTAAAAATTCCGCCAGATCAGTTCATTTAAGAACACCTGCGAATGCTGTTGGGCAAACAGCGTAAGTTTCCGGATTGAAATAGTTCCAAAACGCAGATGAATTCCCAAACGACTGGTTCCCTGTTCTGCCGGGAAATCGCGCATCAGGGCATAGTTTTCAATCAAATGCTGGTCAAAATCCAGCCTTGGAAAACTTACGTTCTGAGGTTCATAACCAATCTCTGGCAAATCAGGCAAATAGTCGGAAGACAGATGTTTCAGGTTTGCGAGCAACAGCTCACTATCATAACACCGAATGGGCTGCGTGGTCAGCATCTCTTTCCATTTTTTACTGTATGGCGTGAAAACCGTATAGGGTGTTCCATTCGTTTTCACCACCTCATTCTGATGAAAAATAAGCTGATCTTTGAAACTCCGAAATTCAATCCCCTTGGTTTGCAAAAGCTTTTCAACCTGTCTATCGCGATGAATAGCTACCGGTTCATAATCGGTGTTGGTATATACCGTTTGAATCGCATATTTTGCTGAAAGTTGTCCGAAAATTACTTCCGGCGACGAAAAATAAACCTGTAGACGGCTGTTATACTTTCGAAATTCGGCATCAAGCAAGGTTAAGCAACGATGAATAAAACTCAGGCGGGCATCCTGCGGATTGGGGAATTGCTTCAGTATCGCCGGATCGAAAATAAAAACCGAAACTACGGGAAGTCCGGCATTTAAAGCCTCGAACAATCCACAATTGTCATCAATCCGCAAATCGCGACGAAACCAAAATAAGTTTACCTTTTCCATAAAAAACCAATATCAGAAATCAGCTCAGTTTGTCCGGTTTTTCATCTTTTTTAGCCATAAACCAGACCTTTCAACCAGTCTAAGTAATGGGAATGAAATAATGTCGTATTTTTTTTGTTTACCCCTAAATCCCCTAAAGTGGACTTCGCTCATTGATATTCAGTTGTGACATTCACAACCAAAGCCCCTTCAGACTTCGGCGTGAGCTCAGTCGAACGCGATTTGGGGTGAAAAAGGACGACAATAAATAGATCACAGAACTTAAGTTGCCACCGCATAAACAGAAGCCTGCATCATTTGAATTGCATCCTGAACCGCTTTGGAAACCTGCGTTTCCGGAAGCTTCTTCAAATTACGGTTAGCTTCCCTGCGTTGCAACCTTGCCGGAAAAACACGACGCATTAAGTTTGTCTTCGCAACCATCATGGCCAGGACAACAGATTCTTCCGTTGGCTGATTCGCATTCAGCAATGCGATTTCAATTTCTTTCCGAATATCCTCAACGAGCTCGCTATCGCGTAAGCAAATTTTGGAGTAAGGAATAAAAAGGAATCGTTTTTCTTCGAGTTTTAAAATACCCTTCTGAACCAGATTTCGAATAAACAATTTCTGAATCTTACGGCCTCTGGCACTAAACCACGAAATCCAGGCCCGGATCTTTCGTCCTCTTTTCCTAACCCGAACAGGTTTCAGAAAGAACTCATAGATTTCATCATTTGTAATACCTGAACTTGCCACATGAATGAATCCTTTTTTTATAAAAATCAGGTTTCTTTTCATCAGCTCAACAAACACAGTACCAGTCAGAGTCATGTTTAAAGTGGCCGAGGCGTTTAGAATAATGCCACCTTTCTTTGGATTAACCGCCAAACAAAACAACTTTTCACTTAGTTTTAAGGATTTATCCATTTTGATGAAGTTGAAATTTTCAGTTCTTTTATGCCGGTAATGATTGCCAGATAAAAATACGATTTTAAACATGAAAAGAGGATTTGCAAGTGATAATAATTCAGGAATACATCCTGAAATTTTAATGGCTATTTCTGCAGCCAATGAAAAACATGCAATTGGCTATGGTGGTGATGAGTTAACTTCAAGAGTTATTCATCGCTTCAAACAAGAGTTTGGTGATCAAACCGATGTGTATCTGGTGTTCAACGGAACCGGTGCCAATGTGCTGGGACTATCAACCCTGACCCAGTCCTTTAATTCGGTTATTTGTGCTGAAACTGCCCATATTCAGGTAGACGAATGCGGTGCTCCCGAAAAATTTTCAGGATGCAAACTAATCACCACCGAAACGATCAAAGGAAAAATTACTCCGGACGGAATTCGCAAACATCTTCACGGATTTGACTTTGAGCACCACGCTCAGCCAAAAGTCATTTCCATTTCACAGGTTACCGAATTGGGAACCCTCTATACCGTCGATGAAATTAAAGCAATTACCTCGCTGGCTCATGAATACGGACTTTTTGTGCACATGGACGGCTCGCGACTGGCTAATGCTGCAGTGGCACTAAACCTGCCTTTCCGGGCCTTCACGGTTGATGCCGGCATTGATGTACTCTCGTTTGGTGGTACCAAAAACGGCATGATGATCGGTGAAGCTGTGCTGTTCTTCAATCCCGAACTATCGAAAAATGCAAAATACGTCCGCAAACAAAGTACACAACTGTATTCGAAGATGCGCTTTATAAGTGCACAGTTTCTGGCCTATTTCAACGATGAACTCTGGAAACGAAATGCGGCTCATTCCAACCGGATGGCTAAACTTCTGGAACGCGAAATCTATAAAATACCGGCAATCCAACTTACACAAGAAGTCGAATCGAATGGCGTATTCGCAATTGTTCCTCCGGAAATTATTCCTCAGCTTCAGGAAAAATACTTTTTCTATATGTGGGATGAATTTCGATCGGAAGTTCGCTGGATGACCTCATTTGATACTACCGAAGAAGATATTATCAATTTCACCTCCTTGATAAAATCGCTGGTGTAGATGCCTTTATTTAACTATTACCCCAGACCCCACGAGCCATTTGATGAAGAAACCGACAAAAAGATTTTCAAGTTTAGTCTTGCAATTCCGGTTCTGATCGTTGGATTATTCTGGCTGGTAAAGTTAAGTGAAGACGTGTTGCATCTCGACCTGACTACATTTGGAATCCTTCCCCTGCATGTCGAAGGATTACCCGGGATACTCTTGTCTCCGTTTATTCACGGCAGCTATGAGCATTTATTGTCCAATTCGTTACCATTTCTGATTCTCACATTTGCCCTTTTATATTTCTATCGCAAACTGGCATACCGCATTTTTTTCCTGATTTATATTCTTTCGGGAATCTGTGTGTGGCTGGGCGGTCGCGAGTCCTGGCATATCGGAGCAAGTGGCATCGTATATGGCCTGGCCTCTTTCCTCTTTTTCAGCGGAGTGTTCCGAAAAGATGCCAACCTGCTGACCATTGGTATCATCGTCGTTTTTCTATACGGAAGCATGTTCTGGGGTATCTTCCCAATCAAGCCTGAAATTTCCTGGGAGAGCCATTTGTGGGGAGCAGTCAGCGGACTATTGCTTGCATTCTATTACCGGTTTCAGGGTCCTTCCCGTCCGGTTGCCAGTTGGGAAAATGAACCCGAAGAGGAGAATGATGATGAAAATGAATACATTGAAGAACAAACGGAGGAATTTGACGATCCGGAAAATACAGCAACCCAAACGATGCTATGTATCCCAGTGGTTAAATGATCCGATTAATTTTTTGCCGTTAGAAAGGGATTTGAGAAAAAATAATAACTTTGCCACCCCATATTTAAATAGGTTCTAAGACAATGATTAGCAGAAGAATAATCCGAATCAAGGTATTACAAATTTTGTATGCGTTCTACTCATCACCTGAAACATCGATTAATAACACCGAAAAAGAACTCTTTTTCAGTTTACAGAAAACATACGATCTGTATCACTATCTGATGTCACTGGTTGTAGAAATTGAAAAATTCGCGGAAGAGAGAATTGATCTAGGTCTAAAGAAACACCGTCCAACCAGTGCAGAACTTGCACCAAACACCCGATTCATAAAGAATCAGCTCATACAACAGCTCAAAGAAAATACGTCGCTAAATAAGTATCTCGAAGCCGCTAAATTAAGCTGGGTTAACAACGAAGATCTTATCCGTAAGCTCTATCTTGCTCTTGTCGAACAAGACTTCTACAAGGAATACATGACTGGTTCTGAGGATTCATATGCCGACGACCGCAAATTGGTTGAAGATATTTTCAAATACCTGATTTTGGATAATGAAGATATTGAGTCATTACTTGAAGAACAGAGCATCTACTGGAACGACGACCTCGATTTTGTAGTTAGCATGATCTTGAAGACCTTTAAAAAATTCAAGGAATTCAGCGATGAAAATCAGGCTTTATTGCCCATGTATAAAGATGATGAAGATCGTCAGTTTGCCAAAGACCTGTATCGAAAAGTTGTACTAAACCACGATGACAATGTGGCTCTGGTCAAGCAACATACGGTCAACTGGGACATTGAACGAATTGCTTTTATCGATAACCTTATTTTGGAACTTGCATTAAGCGAATTCCTGTATTTCCCTTCAATTCCTACGAAAGTTACGATGAACGAATACATCGAATTATCGAAATATTACAGTACCGAAAAGAGTCGGAATTTCATCAATGGAATTCTCGATAAAGCGCTGAAAGATCTGAAAAAAGCAGACAAAATAATCAAAGCCGGACGTGGATTAATTGGCGAAGGAGAGGAATGAAAACAAGTTTAAAGTTAAAAGTAAAAAGTTTAAAGTTAAAAGTTAAAAGGTTTGGACTTCCGCTTTTAGCATTGTATATGCTTTTAATTTTAGTCAATTCTTGTCATTCCGGAACTCAACAAGCAACACCAGGCGCAACGTCGAATGAATCAGGAGTTGCAAAATTTGCCTTTTCTGAAGAAATCCATAATTTTGGTCCGATTAAGGCCGGGGAAGTTGTATCTTTCACCTTTATTTTCAAAAACGAAGGAACTAAAGCATTAACCGTTACCGGTTTCGATTCGGGATGTGGTTGTACCAAAGTAAATATGCCGGTCAAAACAATAGCCCCTGGAAATGAAGGACAAATTGAAGTAGTTTATGACTCTGCCGGTGAAGTTGGAAAACAACTAAAGACAATTACCATCTTCTCGAATGCAGATAAAACTCAAAAACAGCTCTATCTAAAAGCAAATGTCACCAATGAGTTAATTGAAATAAACAGTTAAACTAAATACAATTAAATTATGAATTATCTATTAATGGGACAACCAGCACAAGGTGCTGAATCAAATCCATTCGTTGCATTTTTGCCGATGATCCTGATCATTGTTGTTTTTTATTTTTTCATGATCAGACCTCAGATGAAAAGACAAAAAGAACTTTCTGCGTTCCGTAATACCCTTGAAAAAGGCGATAAAGTGGTTACTACCGGCGGAATCTATGGAAAAGTTATTGAAATCAAAGACAACACCGTTCTTCTTCAGGTTGACGAGAACGTAAAAATCAGAGTTGACAAATCTGCGATCGTAAAAGACATGACTGATGCTCAGATTCAGAAATAAAAACTGACTGAAAGCACAATATAAAATTGACAGTGCATAAAGGGTCGGCAATATGGAGGACACTGAAAAAGTTCCTCGGACCTAATTATTAAACTTAAAGCAGTAAAATACAGGTTTAAAAACTTGTGTTTTACTGCTTTTGTTGTATCTTAAAGCCTCAAATAAAGGCACTTAAATGTTAGCACAA
>Ga0302286_10002611_pt1 | contig 12443 bp, 11 predicted proteins | sample III_Fen_E2_3_FD_198765 | JGI IMG/M metagenome (GOLD analysis project Ga0302286, IMG submission 198765) | Peat permafrost microbial communities from Stordalen Mire near Abisko, Sweden - III_Fen_E2_3 | ecosystem: Environmental > Terrestrial > Soil > Wetlands > Permafrost | place: Sweden: Abisko...
TTCGCAGAAGCGCGAGAGTAATGGTTGTAGGAATGCCTAACGTTGGAAAATCCAGCATTATCAATAAACTAACCAAGACTTCCAAGACAAAAATCGGAGCAAAAGCAGGGGTTACTCGCCAACAACAGTGGGTAAAAGTTAATCCTAGACTTGATTTGCTCGATACTCCGGGGATTATTCCAATGAAGCAGGACGACCAAGTTCGCGCGCAAAAGCTCGCGTTTGTGAACTCTGTTTCAGAAAACGCTTACGAGACAGAAGCTGTCGCTAGAGAATTATTAAAAGTTTTAGACGTTAAATATGGGGCAAAAATCAGATCATATTATGATTTGAGCAAAGAAGACGAATTGACGGTAGAAAATATCGCCAACAGCAGAAACTGGATTGTCAAAGGGGCTTTGCCTGATATTGAACGTACGTCTACGTTTATTTTACGCACTTATCGCGATGGAAAAATGGGGAAATTCATTTTAGATGAAATCGAGTAGCAATTTATTTGAATTTGACGCGAGTTTTAATACTCCGTTTATAATTGGAACTGATGAAGCAGGGCGTGGCCCTGGGGCTGGCGGAGTGTTTGCATCAGCAGTTTATTTTCCTAACCCTGATTCAAAATTAATCAAACAACTTTCATCACTGAACGATTCGAAAAAGCTTTCTAAAAAAGTGAGAGAAGAACTGTACGACGTTATTCTTGAAAACACGATTAATTCGACTGTTTGTATTGAGGTGGACGAAATTGAGAAGATAAATATCTTAAATTCATCTTTAAAAGCAATGAAATTGGCATGCGAGGTTGTAACAAAAGAAGCTAACGCCGCAGAATTCATGCAGAATTTATTTCAGAATTACGCAAGCGAAAAAACCTGCAATCCTGAAACAAACTCAAAGCAATTTACAGAAAATATTTTAGTTTTAGTAGACGGAAACAAATTAATCAAAAATTTTGATTACCCTCAGCAATTCATCATCAAAGGTGACTCGAAATCAGCAAGTATAGCGGCCGCGAGTATTTTGGCAAAGGTTTCAAGAGACAGATACATGCAAGAATTAGACAAACAGTTCCCCCAATTCAACTGGAAACAAAACGCAGGATATCTGACACCAGAACATTTGAGAGCAATCGAACAATACGGAATAACACCGCATCATCGCAAATCGTTTTTAAAGGGACGCAACACAAAACAATTGAGCCTATTATCTTGACGGTGGGTTAGGTAATCCACCCTACATTACTTTCAAAGATTCATTCAACGCTTTAGCCACAAGATCATTACTACTTTTTAGATAATTAACAATTGAACTTCCAGCATTACTAATCAAAGATCTTTTTATTGATTCAAAATCGGAATCATGTGAATGCACATAACGCATGCGTCCAGGAAAAAACTCTGCAATTTTTTCTACATCAGATTTTTGGGGAGTAGATGATAAAACCTTAAAAAAACGATCGTTTCCATTTTTGATAAATTCTGGAATTCTGCCAAGTTCAATATCACCGTCAACAAAAGTAAACATTTCTCTCAACTCAGGCATACATTCATCTATTGCACGTTTTTCAAGATTTGTCATTCCTGTTGTATTAATTCGTTTTACCGCCATGCAAAATGCCGGTTTGTTGTTTGTTCTTTGATTGTTAATAGGTGTAATTCTCATATTTAAAATCTTTTCTTTCGTCTTAACTAACTCGATGGATATACAAAACTCCTGAATTATTCTTTTGCTAGTCATGTAGTTATATATTTACCCTTCTTAACATTGAAGAAAAAAATTATTCTTGCTAGAATTGAGAAAAAAGGAAGTAATAATGCAATATAACTCGATTGAATTTGTACCAAAAATAGAACCTGATAGTTTAGAAATTTTGTCTTTGATTTACACCCCCGGGGTCGGACACGCGTGTACGAAAATAGCCGAAAATGACGGGCTTTCTTACCTTTATACAAATCGAGAAAACTCAGTTGCTGTTTTATCTTTTGATTATGAAAAATCGCTAAAGCGCGCTATATTTTTAAAAAGCGCACTAAATATTGACGCCTATCCGTTTGAAGTGGAAGCCGATTCACTCAAGCTGGTAGTTGAAAACATTTATCCAAATTTTTGCGGAATTGATTTAACTTTGATATCTGAAGAAGTTGAAAGCATAGATTTTGACGTTGAAATTCCTGTTATGAAAAAAGCAGGAGCTGACATAATGGACTTTTTCAAACCGTTTTCTAAAAATATTTTTATGTTCAGCTTGGACAAACTTCAAGGCGATTTCCAAGAACGTGCACTCTCATTAAGAGAAAAAGCGGGCGGAGTGATTGAAAGCCAACTTTCAGCCGAACCAAATAAAAAACCAGTTGCAATAATTTCTGACGGTTCGGCAGTATTGGGATTCGGAAACATAGGAGCTGAGGCTGGGCTTCCTGTAATGGAAGGCAAGGCCGTTATTTTCAAATCATTAGGAGGAGTAAACGCGATTTCTCTATGTCTTAAGACCCAAAAAACCGAAGAAATAATCAAAATCACACAAGCATTGCAAAATTCTTTTTCGGGCATAAACCTTGAAGATATTTCAGCACCAAGATGTTTTGATATTGAAAATGAATTGATTGAAACGCTCGACATTCCAGTGTTTCACGACGACCAACACGGAACAGCGATTGTTGTTTTGGCAGCGCTGATAAACGCACTTAGCGTTGCGAAAAAAGATATAAGCTCTGTAAAAATAGTTATCTCAGGTGCAGGAGCTGCGGCTCAGGCGGTTTCAAAGATGATTTTAAAAGCAGGTGCGACAAACATAGTCCACATAGATAAAAACGGAATAGTTTCTAAAAATAGAGAATGTAATGACGCTTACTTGAAAAAATTAGCTGAAGTAACAAACTTGCAAAACCTAAATGGAAACTTAGAAAACGCAATCGAAGGTGCAGATGTTTTCATCGGACTGTCAGCAGCTGGAGTGTTAAAACCTGAGTTCGTCAAAACAATGGCAACCAAACCCATTGTTTTCGCCTTGGCAAACCCAACCCCAGAGATTATGCCTGATGTTGCAAAAGACGCTGGAGCGTTTATTATAGCAACCGGAAGAAGTGATTTTGACAACCAAATAAATAATTCTTTAGCGTTTCCCGGTCTTTTCAGAGGGATTTTGGACAACAACATTAAAAAAATAACAGAAGAAATCAAACTGGAATGTGCACTCGCTATCGCGTCGCTGATAAAAGACGAAGACCTAAGTCCGACAAACATCTTGCCGAATGCACTTGACCCAAGAGTAGTCGGAATAATAGCAAACAGGTTGGCTAGGTTCAAATAAGCTCTAACCACAAGCGTTTTATGTTAACAATTATTAAACAGCATCCATAAAAAGTAAATTCTCAGTCTTTTATATTCTTTATATATAAAAGAGGCAATTGAGAGTATTATTATGGTTAATCCAAAAATTTCAACAAATAATTTGAATAACACCAGCACTAAAAGCTCTGTTGCAAATACACCTGCGCAAACTCCGCCTATGCAATTTAAGCCGATTTTCAACATGAGCAAAAAAGAAAAGGCAAATGAGTTTATAAACCTACTAGGTTCTTACAATAAGAGCTCCGATTATAATATTGTAAATATGGATTCAAATATTCTAAAGAATAAAGATAAATTGAAATATGAACTTGGGTCAAATGGCAAAACCACTTTTTATAACGACGAAGTAGGAATTCACTTTGACATTGACGATAAAAAATTAAATTCAGCTGTTTCCGGCCTAAGAAATGACTCTGACAAAACTAACGACAAACAAGACGGAATAGTCGGCAGCTTTGAACAAGGAGAAGTACGCGATTGCGCTTTTTTATACACACTCGACAACCTTGGAGAATCTCCTGAAGGCAAAAATATAATAAAAGAAACCGTTAAAAACAATTCAAACGGAACTTTTTCTGTAAAATTAAAAGGGGCAAGTTCAGCCGTTATCGTGAGCGAAAAAGAACTGAAAAAAGGAACCATAAATATTAACAGCGAAGAACCAAAGCTTAGCACTGGAGACAAAGACGTCAGAATTTTTGAAATAGCTGCTGCAAAATATATTAAGGCTCACCCTAATGAATTCAAAGATCAAGCATCAATAGATGGCATGGAACCAAAAACAGCATGGGCACTATTGACTGGAAAAAAGGACACTAAAACATTGTTCTTAAGCAACAAAAATGACAAATACTACAAAGATGTTTTAGCAGCATCTACAACTAATGATTCTTATATAAAAGATAACAACTTAACGATTAAAAAATTAAATGATGATTTAAACAAGATAAAACAATTTCCGGCAAATGCGAAAAACAACGCTTACGCGCAAGAGCTAATCAAGGACATAAAAGAACTTGAGAAAAACACACAGTCACTTATTGCCTGCAACAAGTCGATGGACATAGAAGACGCTAAGTCAATGGGTACCCCCGAAGGTAAAAAGGCAACTATCTGGAAACTATTATCAACAACAGATCCATCAAGATTGGGCTGCAACACTCATGAAATAGCTAACTCAGTTGTAATTGGCGATGAACCAACAGAAAAAGGTATAAACCTTTCAAATGGTAGAGTTTTGTACGAGAAACACGGCTATAACATTATTGGTGTTGATTCTAAAAACAAAACAATAAAGCTTTCAAATCCTCACAACACACAAGAACCTTTTAATATAAGCTATGACGAATTTGTTGCAAACAAACTCAGCTTAACAATTTTTGAAGGTCTAAAATAAATTTTACTTAAGCTTCTTCATCGCAGCCATGGCTTGAGCCATTTGGGCTTTTCCACCCTTGCCTTTAAGCTTATCTTTCATGCCGGACATACCCTTCATCATGGTGCGCATTTGTTCGAACTGTTTGATGAAAATGTTTATGTCGTGTAATGAGATTCCGCTACCCGACGCTATACGTTTTTTGCGGTCTGAATTGATTAACTCAGGATTTGCACGTTCTTCTGGCGTCATACTGGAAATAAACACTTCGATTCTTTTGAACTGTTTTTCGCCCTGATGAGAAATCATATCTTTGTCTTCTTTTTTCAAGCCTGGAATAGGTAGCATTGTAAGGATTTGGTCGATTGAACCGAACATTTTCATCTGCTTTTGCATTTTCAAAAAGTCATCGAAAGAAAATTCAGCTTTGCGCATCTTCTTTTCAAGTTCAATGGCTTCTTTTTCATCGAAAACTTCTTTTGCACGTTCCACAAGTGAAACTATGTCGCCCATTCCTAAAATTCTTGTTGCCATTCTCTCTGGATAAAAGTCCTCAAGAGCGTTAAGTTTTTCGCCCGTCCCTGTCAATTTGATTGGTTTTTTCGTGCAATAAACAACAGAAAGCGCAGAACCACCACGCGAGTCGCCGTCTAGCTTGGTCAAAACCAGCCCAGTGAGACTAAGTTGTGCATCGAAGTTTTCAGCAACGTTCACGGCTTCCTGACCGGTCATAGCATCGATTACCAAAAGCTTTTCTTGCGGCGCAAACATTCTATCAATCAATAATAGCTCAGCCATCATATCTGTATCTATTTGCAAACGACCTGCCGTATCAAGAATTAGAGTATTAAACCCATTCTCTTTAGCATGCGCTATTGCTTTTTGAACAATTTTTTGAACATCTTTGGATTCCATATCAGCAAAAACTTCTACTCCGATTTCACTACCGAGAGTCTGAATTTGCTTAATCGCCGCCGGACGATACACATCACATGCAACCAAAAGTGGGTTGCGACCTTCTTTTTTGAGCTTAACTGCGAGCTTAGCTGAAGATGTTGTTTTACCCGAACCTTGAAGCCCGAGCATCATAATAATGTTTGGATGACCGCTAAAATCAAGAGGAGAAAGCTCAGTACCTAAAAGTTCAACCAATTCATCATGGACAATTTTTACAAGCTGTTGAGAAGGGTTCACTCCCTTGAGAACTTCTTCACCTTCTGCTTTGTCTTTTATGCTTGAGATAAAAGCTTTTACCACACGCAAGTTAACATCAGCCTCTAAAAGCGCACGCCTGATTTCTCTTAAAGCTTCTTGCATATTGTCTTCAGTCAAAGCACCGCTTGCAGAAGTTTTTCTAATTATATCCTGTAATCTATCTGATAATGAATCGAACATATTCCCCACCTTATAATGGCGCAGAAAACCCGCACCCTACTTTTTAAACTTATTCTAATTTTACTACAAAAAATGGTAATTTAATAACATTATGACTATACACCTAACTAATTATTGTAGATATATTTTGCAGAGCAGGCTTGGCCACTGCTCGAAGCATCGCAACCTTGACCCGAAGCAAACGTGCCTTGAGCACCTTCTGGTAAAAGTCTGTCTTTATGTAATTCAACTTGAAAAATATCTCTCCCAACCACATTTGGTTTTTTAAATCCATTAACATCAAAATACATATATCCGCAACCATAGCCACTTTGACAATCGGATTGAAACCAGTTAAAAATGACCATTGAACCGTCTGCCAACATCAAACCTGCCTCGTTTCTCCAAATAAACCCTGGCGCCGTAACTCCTGTATTATTTAACCATTTTGATGCACTTCCGTCTAGCAAATGCCAGCAATCACCATAAACGGAATACATATTTCCATCACAAGATTTTGTGGATTTAAGATATTTTCCATATGCGTCTCTTAAGCAATTACCCTGAATATCGGAAGTACATAAATTTATCAAATCCCCACCGTTGTCACTTATTAAAGATGTTGTGACCTGAGAAAATGCAGAAAATTCTTTTTTCCATGCAGCTTTAAGCTCCATGTCTCCAACGTTATTCATCAAAGTAGGAATTGTCATTTCAGCAACAATACCAATAATACCAAGAGTAATTAAAACCTCGGCCAACGTGAATGCTATGAAACTAACATAATTGATTTTCTTCATTAAAGAATTCCTATGATATATTGAACATTTTATCATAAGTAGTTTTATCACAATGCAATGTTAATTTTCCTTTAAACAAAAACTAATTCAAGTAATAGCTGGCAGGGTATGCTTTTGGCAGACCTTCATAGCCTTTGTTCAACTCTTTATTAACGTGAACAACTTCATTATTTAAATTTTTCATGGCGTATTCAGGTGTAATTTTTGGTAAATTATCAGCCTGCTCTTGGGTTTTGATAACCTCTCCTGCCGGGACGTATCTTCCTGATTCAACTTTTACACCGATAACTTTCGCGGCTGGTTCTATAACTACATTGTCACCAATTTCTGATTTGAATACAAACGCCTGCATGCCTACAAATGTATTATTCCCAACTTTGGCTGGACCATGCACCTGTGACTGGTGAGCCAAGCTAACATTTTCACCTATATAAACCGAATATCCAAGCCCTTTGTCTTCTACAAATTTGTTTTCAAGACCGTGGATTACAACTCCGTCTTGCACGTTAGAATTTTTACCGATAAAAATAGGAGTACCCTCGTCGCCTCTGATACTTGCAAACGGCGAAACCAAAACGCCTTCTGACAAGATTACCGAGCCCAAAACGGACGCATTTGGCTGAACGAAAGAACCTTTGGCAATCTGCGGTTTGAAATTTTTTGGTGTAAACGATGTTACTGGATTTATTCCTACATTTGATGTCATATTGTTTCCTTTTAAGTACTCTGCTATTTGTTTTAAACTCCGTGATAAAAAAATTTGCTACTAATGAAAACATCTTTTACATTTTGTATTATAATTATCACATGTTTAAATTAGACGAATTTATGGGTAAGAGGGTTTTGAAGTCATCATTGATTGATGATAAAGGTGTCGTGGCGTTTTTTACGACGCGTGATTTGCCTTTAAAATCAGGAGAAAGAGACGACTTGATTGAAGAAGTCGAGCAAAACAAAAAACTGATTTCTATCGGGCTAAATATCCCACAAGAAAACCTTTTTATCCCTGTTCAAACACACAGCGACAATGTAGAGATAATCGACCTTAAAAAGCACAATTATCCTGATTGCGACGCTCTTGTAACCAATAAAAAAGAAATAGTTATCGGACTGAATTTTGCTGATTGCGTGCCTATTATATTTTACGACCCTATTAAAAAAGCAGTGGCTTGCGCCCATGCCGGGTGGCGAGGAACAGTGGCTAAAATCGGGCCGAAAACTATAGAAAAAATGGTTAAAGAATTTGGCTCTAAACCAGAGGATATAATAGCACTTATCGGACCAGCGATAGGCAAATGCTGTTTTGAAATAGGAGAAGATGTTAAAACTAAATTACTTAAAAGCCTTGATGTAGTTGGGATAGAAAACCAAACAGACCTTTTAGACCAATGTTTTGAAAATAACCACGCAGATTTGAAACAGATTAATAAAATTCAATTATTAGCCAACGGGCTAAAAAAAATAGATGTATGTGAGTATTGCACTTCTTGTCAAAGTGAGTTATTTTTCTCATATAGGAAAGAAAAAGGCAAAACGGCAAGACATTCGGCGGTCATAACACTAACAAATAATTAATTTCAAGAGGAGAAAACATGACAGTAAACATAATAGAAAAAATTAAGACGATAAGCGAAGTTATGGGCGATTTAATCAACTTTGTTCAAACAAACAAAGAAGTTTCACCAGACTTCAATGAATATTTGACCACCATAGGAATTAAAGATGTGCCCCAAGCTCGAGTCCAATCCGTTTGCATGCCTTATATCTTTGAAAGAAATATAGAATCAAAAGGAATTATTGAACTCTTTTTGGACAAAACCAAGAAGATAACAAAATATGCGAGAACAGTCTTGACAGGGCTTACAAACTCTGTTTCTTCAATATTTGAAGTCAAAAAAATCCTTAAAAACGGATTCGAACTATACAATTTGGTGAACGAGAAAACTTACACAGTAATCTCTATGGTGAAAATGACTCACTTCAGAGGTGTTGGCATCGGACAATTCGTTGTTGCTAGAATTTTTGAGTTTGAGGAAGAATATTATTTGCTTGAAATCACAAACGTATTGGCCGCTAATCAAAAAGAAGACGCTATGCGCTTCGCCATCGCTAAAATTATTCAATCTCCTGAACTTGTATACAAAGACAACAAGGACAAACAAAAAGACATCGAAAAACAGGTTAAAAAATTGCACAAAAAATTCTTGCAATGTTTTGAAACAGATGAAATAATCACAACAAACAAGCTTGCTGATGACGTTATAGGTTTGTTCAACGACTTTGCAGAAAGCAACAAAAAGCCTGCAAAAGAAGACATAGAATCAAAAATCCAAAACCTTGACGAACACAAATTTTTCGCGGTGACTGAATTTAATAACTCTTATGAAAATTTCCTTGAGAATTCTCTTGGCGGGTTTTCTTCTCACAAAGAAACCTATGATGTGGGAATAATATTCGATGAAGAACTCGGCCTTTCTGCCGTTCCGTTTTACAAAACATTCTGCAAAATATTTGAAGAAAAAGACTTCAAAAAAGTAGAAAATTTTGATAAATGCTTAGAACATTTCTTGCTAACAGACGGAATTTCAGCGAACTTGCTAAAACGAATTGAAGCAAAGAACCCTAATTTTATGAAAGTAATAAACAAAATATATTCAACCACTATGACGTTTGACGAGTTACTAGAAAAATATAAACCTCAATATTTGAAGGACAAAATATTCTCATCAACAACAGTGTTGTACGAGTCAAAAACTTTCTCAAAAACATTGGGCTACATTGAAGACGAAGAAAGCAAGCCAAAAATAGATTCGACAAACATAGGTAGAAACGACACGTGTCCTTGTGGAAGCGGCAAAAAATACAAAAAATGTTGTATGACTGCTTACGCGTAAAAGAAGGAAACTAGCCTACTTGTTCGAGAAGTTTTTTTCGTTTAAAATCAAATTATGATTAGTTCAAAAACAATTGAAGATGCTATTTATAATCTATGCGTTGAGGCAAACACAACGCTTAATGACGACGTTTTTAACAAAATTTTGAATGCTTATAATTCTGAAGAAAATGTCGATGCGAAACAGGCTCTTGGATTGATTTTGACCAACGCAAAAATGGCACAAGAAAAGAAAATGCCGCTTTGCCAAGATACTGGTCAAGTTTTGGTTTTTGTAAAAGGCAAATGCTTTCCTGAATACCTTAACGACGACATAAATAAGGGCGTTGAAAGGGCTTACGAAGAAAATTTCTACAGAAAATCTGTGGTGCAAAACGCAATTTTTGACAGACAAAACACAAAAACAAACACGCCTTGCATAATTTATACAAAGATTGCAGATATTGAAGGACTAGAAATAGAACTTCTACTCAAAGGCGCAGGCTCTGAGAACGTTTCTGCGATAGAAATGCTGCCTCCTACTTCATCTGAAGATGAAATATTGGAATTTATCGTTTCTGTCGTAAAAAAGGCAGGTTCGAAAGCTTGCCCACCGTACTTTATCGGTATCGGAATCGGCGGAACAATCGAACACGCAGGACTTTTATCAAAAAAAACTTTGCTACTTGAAAAAAACATTGACGAAAAACACGAAGAATTGGCGAGCAAGATTAAAAACGCGATTAACAAACTCGGCATTGGTGTCGCAGGACTTGGTGGAAATTCAACAGCACTTGATGTAAAAATCCTGACAGATTTTACCCACATCGCCTGTATGCCTGTAGCAGTAACAATCAATTGCCACAGTTCAAGACATGCAAAATGCATCTTGGACGAATTTAATCCGCAAAAAACAAAAGATTCAAAGATTCAAAGCTTCAATTTACCTCTTAATGAAATTTCTATTGACCATATGAGAGTGAATACTTCAGAAATCGAGAAACTCAAATCTCTGAAAAAAGGCGACAACATCCTTCTATCTGGAACAATCTACACCGCACGAGATATGGCTCACAAAAGACTTGTTGAATTGATTGAAAAAGGCGAAGAATTGCCATTCGATTTGAAAAACTCAATAATATTTTACGCAGGTCCTTGCCCGTGTTCGGGCGATTGCATAGTTGGCTCAATAGGACCTACAACCTCCTCAAGAATGGACAAATTTGCTCCTGTACTTTATAAAAATGGGGTTCTGGCGACCATAGGCAAAGGCGAACGCTCAGACAAAGTCAAAGAAAGCATAAAAGAAACCGGCGGACTTTATTTCACAGTCATCGGCGGAATTGCTTGTTATTTGTCAGAAAAATTCATCAAAAAAGAACTAATCGCATTTGAAGATCTAGGCACTGAGGCTATTTACAAATTTGAGGTTAAAGAGCTTCCGCTTAGGCTGGACTTTAACTAAATTTTCTTCTTCGTTGGCATAATCAACAAGTGCTTTAAAAACATATGGGTGCATCTTCCCTTGTTTTACATCGTTATGCATTATTGCCAAGGCCTGATTTTTAGTCATTTCGGTTTTATATGAGCGCTTTTCTCTTAGCGCAGAATAAACATCTGCCGCGGATAGAATTTGCAAATTGATATCTGCCACAAAATTGTCGTCTGCAGCTGGGTAGCCACTTTTTTGGGCATTTTGGTGATGATTTCTGATTAAATGTAAGGTCTCTTGGTCCAAGTCGGTATTCTTGAGCATTTCGTAGCCTAAAACTGAATGCTTTTGCATTATTTCACGCTCTTGTGGCGTCAATTTACCTTCCTTATTCAATATTTTTTCTGGGATTAAAACTTTGCCGTAATCGTGCAAAACGGATGCCTTTTGAAGCGCCTGAAAATCGACTTCGGACTTGAATTCTTTTGGTAATTTATTCGCAATTCCAATTGCAGCATTTTTAGTTTTCGGCAAGTGATTTTTAACCAAATCATGCAAAACATTCATGTTGATTTTCAATGGGATTTTAAGCTCATTCAAAATTCGGGTTATTTCAGAGTTCACTTGGACCATCTCTGAAACCGCATTTGAATTTATATACTTGTATAAATCCGTATTAACACTAACTGAATCAGGCTTAATCTGGGGAGTAGCATATTTCTGCGATGCTAGATATTTTTGCAACGTATTGATAAAGAAATTTGGCTGCACACCAGAGTTGGGCAACTGATTAGGTTTAATTTCCAAACCCATCTATTCACTTCCACACTAAAATTAACTATAAACACTACCTATACATATATAAACAATTATTTTTTTGTAAAATTGCCTTATAACAAAAAGTTTGTAAGAAAATGTAACAAATCAGGAGTTTTTTTTACATTTGATGTATACTACATAGATAGTAAAATCAACTTGGTGTAGTAATTATGATAACCCCAATTTTCAAAAACAAAATAAACAACAACCAATTGCCAACAGGAAATGCTAAGGCAAATTTATCAAACCTTGGAAAAACACAAGCACAACCTGATAAATTTCAATCGCAAATCCATTTTTCGGGAGCAATTGCAAGCGATAAATCTCGTGGACTTTTATCAAGAATTTTTGGCTCTGCGATAAGAGAAGCAACGATTGATGGCGGCATTCTTCGAACAAAATTCAACAGAGCCGGTGTAAGAATCA
>Ga0302286_10002614_pt1 | contig 12434 bp, 11 predicted proteins | sample III_Fen_E2_3_FD_198765 | JGI IMG/M metagenome (GOLD analysis project Ga0302286, IMG submission 198765) | Peat permafrost microbial communities from Stordalen Mire near Abisko, Sweden - III_Fen_E2_3 | ecosystem: Environmental > Terrestrial > Soil > Wetlands > Permafrost | place: Sweden: Abisko...
CGCGATACAATTTAATGTATCAATTGAAAATCTATTAACGTGTCGGTTAGGACACGATTTGAAGCCCATGTGAAGCTTCAATTTTATTAGAATTTTCAGGGTTGTTTTACTGTTCAATTATCAAGGTACATAATGAGTTTTTGTTGCGTTTCGCTGTTGTCTTGCGACTCAGCTTTGATATCTTATCACGCATGCAACTCTTTGTCAACCACTTTTTTAAATTATTTTTTCAATCAATTTTCATCGATTTAAAATTTAAATTGTGGAACGGAGAAAGAGGGATTTGAACCCTCGCGCCGCTATTAACGGCCTACTCCCTTTCCAGGGGAGCCCCTTCAGCCGCTTGGGTATTTCTCCATTAAGTTGATTCTGTGTTTCTTATATAAGACAACTATCTGTATTGTATATTCAATTCATATATACTATATATAGATAGAAAGTCTTTCAACGGAGAGAGTGGGATTCGAACCCACGGTTCCTTGCGGAATCACTGGTTTTCAAGACCAGCCCCTTAAGCCTCTCGGGCATCTCTCCAAACGTCGCTTTGCTAGTATATCACCTACCAACGAGTGTGTCAATAGTCTTTTCTCATATTTTTTAGAATTGTCTTATTTTTTGATATTATTCGCACAATAAGGTCATTAGTATTTGTTCTGCTATGACCAAATCTTCAGGTGTTGTTATTTTTATGTTTATATAATCTCCCTGAAGCATTTTCACAGGCTTCTTCAAAAATGTTTCATATACCATTGCATCATCCGTAATAGCGTATGAATTTCTCTCCTTAGCCTCATAAAAAATATTATATGCATTTCGGATAGCGGAATATTCAAATGCTTGTGGAGTTTGTGCAGCCCAAACACAATTACGATCCGGAGTATCTATAATGAAACCCTCTGAACTTACAATTTTAATCGTTTCTTTCACAGGTGTTCCTATTAAACAAGCCTTATGTACTCGAACCTGATCGATAATATCTTCAATCAGCCCTGTTGATATAAATGGTCTCGCTCCATCGTGTATCATAACATATTCTGAATCAGTTCGCAAAAGTGCCTGATAAACGGAATCATATCGCTCTTTACCGCCTTCAACCACCTCAATTACTTTATTAAACCCATAACACTCCACGATTTCCTTCTGACAATATTCTATCATATCACTTCCAGTTACCAATAAAATGTCATCCACACTACTTTTCTCAAATGCCATTAAGGAATAATATAATATCGGTTTCTCTCGTAATTCTAAAAATTGCTTGGCAACCTTAGAGTTCATCCGTTTTCCTTGTCCTGCTGCCAAGACGATTGCTGTTATTCTATTATTCATACATTTCCGCGAAGTATTCTTGTTCACCAAACTTCAACAAGATCATACTACTCCTTTCAAAAATAGTAACATTACATTAATATTAAATGGGCAAATTAAAATCAACTTCTTGCACTTCTTAAGGCATCACTAAAAATTAGGTATCTTACCGTTCGCCAATTTTCAAATTAGGAACCGCATTTAAATCAAGCCCAGATCTTACGCCTTTAATATACTCATAATAGGCTGCTGCACCGATCATCGCGGCATTATCCGTACAATAAATTGGTGACGGATGATAAAAGCTCAATCCATTTTCAGTACAAGCTTTTGCCATAGCCTCTCGAAGAGCGGAATTAGATGCAACCCCTCCTGCCAAAGCTACCTTGGACATACCATAATCCTTCGCTACCAGCATTGCCTTCGTAACCAAGACATCAATCACAGATGCTTGGAAAGAAGCTGCAATATCCGCGCGATTAATTTCTTCCTTCTTCATCTCGCAGGAATTAATATGATTCAATACTGAAGATTTCAACCCACTAAAACTAAAATCATAGGGTGCACCTTCAATATGTGCTCTTGGAAATGTAATTGCTTTCGCATTCCCTTCTTTTGATAATTTATCTATTTTGGGACCACCAGGATATCCAAGTCCAATGGCTCTTGCAACCTTATCAAAAGCTTCTCCTGCTGCGTCATCCCTTGTCCTACCAATAATCTCATAGGTTCCGTATTCTTTCACTAATACTAAATGAGTATGTCCTCCAGATACAATTAAGCATAAAAATGGAGGTTCCAACTCTTTATTCTCTATATAATTAGCTGATACATGTCCTTCTATATGATGAACTCCGACGAGTGGTTTCTTAGCTGCAAAGCTAATTGCTTTTGCTGCTGCCACTCCAACCAGCAAAGCACCTACCAGACCCGGGCCATAGGTGACACCGATTGCATCTACGTCATCTAGCGTAACATTCGCTTCCGATAATGCTTCTTCAATCACCTGGTTGATTTTCTCAATATGTTTACGGGAAGCAATCTCCGGCACTACTCCACCATATAATTTATGAAGTTCTATCTGCGAGGATATAATGTTAGACAAAACCTCTCTACCGTTTTTTACTACAGCTGCAGCTGTTTCATCACAGGAGGTTTCAATTGCTAATATTAAAGTGTCTTTCGTCATAAATACACAAGCCTTTCTGTTAATCAGGGAAACCCCAACTACACTCTATAAATTATCTTTGTTCTTTTATATCTATTTTCTCATTGCCATCCAATATATCTACTCTTCTGTATGATATATCTACTTACTCAGCGCTATCCTATAACCTACTCTTCTTTATGATATATCTACTTACTTAGCGCTATCCTATATATCAACTCTTCTTTATGATATATCTACTTACTTAGCGCTATCCTATATATCCACTCTTCTTTATGATATATCTACTTACTCAGCGCTATCTAATATATCTACTCTTCTTTATGATATATCTACTTACCTAGCGCTATCCTATTTCTACTCTTCTTTATGGCATATCTACTTACTCAGCACTATCCTATTTCTGCTTTCTTTTCTTTATACTTAATCTTATACTCATCACTATCCTATATCTACTTACTCATCTTTATCAAATTCCAACGTCTTACTCTTCTTATCTTTACCGGCCTTAGTGTGCGGGAATATTTTTCTCGCTTCACCTATAAAATCTTCTGGGCGAATTAAGGAAGGACTATAGTGTGTCAGCCACATTTCCTTAACTTTAGCAGTTTTCGCTAATTTCGCTGCTTCACAGAAAGTCATGTGCTTATATTCTTTTGCTTTGTTATCTTTCTCGTTCTCGCCGTACATACCCTCACAGATAAACAAATCCGATTCAAAAGCATGATCAGAAATAGCACTGATTGGCCTACTGTCAGTACAATAGGTTACTTTTATTCCCTTACGTTCCGATCCAATTACCATGTCCGGAGTATAAAGGGTTTCTCCCTCCTGTATGCTGTCTCCCTTTTGCAAACGATTCCAATGTTTCTGTGGTACTTGATTTTCAATTGCTTTTTCTGTAAAGAATCTGCCACCTCTTTTAATATAAAGACTATATCCATAACAGATGATATTATGTCTTACCTGAAATGCTTTAATTTGATATCCGTTAATATCAATTGTTTCTTCTGCTTCCGATAATTCAATAAACTTTATAGAAAATGGTAATTCAGGAGCAATTACCCTTAATGAATTCACTACTCTTTCCAAGCCCTTAGGTCCAATTAAGGTGACTGGTTCTATACGATCTGCATTACCCATTGAAAGTAAAAGTCCTGGCAAACCGCTGATATGATCACCATGATAGTGAGTAAAGCAAATCACATCGATAGCGTGGAAACTCCATCCCTTCTCTCTGATTGCAATTTGGGTACCTTCGCCACAATCTATTAATAAACTACTGCCATTGAATCTTGTCATCAATGCAGTTAACCATCTTCCCGGCAGCGGCATCATCCCGCTGGTTCCAAGCAAACAAATATCTAACATTTTTTATCCTTGCCTTTCTTACTTCGTTCTTATCATTTTACCACATTTTACACCTTCGTATAAGCATGCCACCACATATTTTATCAGTAATTTCTATTATTTGTCCACAAATATGTTATAAAACTTATTATAAAACAATCAAAACATAAAATTTGAATTTCTCCACAAAAACAATTATAATATTCTGATATTAATTGATATACTAAAAATATTGTTTTTAACACGATTGAGATTTACAAAACAAGGAGGAAATAGCAATATGTACAGTTTTAAAAATGACTATAGCGAAGGCGCTCATCCTAGAATATTAAATGCGCTGGTGGAATCAAACTTAGAACAGACTGTCGGATACGGGGAAGATTATTATACATTGAAAGCAATTGAGGCATTGAAAAATAAAATTGGTGACGATAATATAGATATTCATCTGCTATCAGGAGGTACTCAGACTAATCTAACTGCTATCTCTGCTTTTTTAAGACCTCACGAGGCGGTCATAGCTGCCAATACCGGTCATGTATTTACTCATGAAACAGGTGCAATCGAGGCAACTGGTCATAAGGTTATTACCATTGAGGTTAGTGATGGCAAGCTTGCACCAGAACATATCCTATCGATATTAAAAGCACATACCGACGAGCATATGGTTAAGCCGAAGTTAGTATATATTTCGAACCCCACTGAGGTTGGAACAATTTATTATAAATCCGAGCTTGAGTGTCTTAGTAAACTATGTAAGGAAAACAAGTTGATTTTCTATGTTGATGGAGCACGTTTAGGTTCTGCGCTACAAGCCAAGGAAAATGATCTTGCATTTACTGATTTTGCTCACCTTACGGATGCATTCTATGTCGGTGGTACCAAAAATGGTGCTCTCTTAGGAGAAGCACTTGTAATTAGTAATGACCATTTGAAGGAAGACTTCCGTTTTCATCTGAAACAAAAGGGCGCCCTACTTGCCAAAGGAAGAGTGCTTGGAATTCAGTTTTCTGAATTATTCAAGGACAATCTGTACTTGGAATTAGCTGAACATGCAAATCGGATGGCAGATCGATTAAGAGCAGCTTTTCATGAGAACAGCTTCCACTTATTAACTAGCTCCCCTACCAATCAGCTTTTTCCTATCTTACCGAATGCATTAATTGAAAAACTTGAAGAGAATTACTCCTTCCATCGTTGGGAAGAAATCGATTCTGAGAAAAGTGCAATACGACTTGTTACTTCATGGGCAACAAAAGAGGAGATGGTAGACGGATTTATTAAGGATTTAAGGACTTTTATAAATGAAACGCAAATCATCAAATAAGATTAAAATGTCATAAGTCGGCTTAAGAGTACAAAAAGGGGAACCGTCAAAATTCAATGTCTTGACTAAATGACATTGGGTTTGACCGTTCCCCTTACTTATACTACATTATTTTAGTTTACTTTGCTGTGCGTCACAATACTTCTATCTTCTTTTTAATCTCAACAGGAATCTTAAATTGTGAAATCAACTTGTCATAGCATTCTTCGCAGAGATTAAAATGATGCACCTCCATATCGCGATCGGAAAAATACCCCCATTCCTTCGTCGCTTCAAATGCATCCTCTAACATAATACCATTTTCATTTTTAAAACTTTTACCGCAGCAATTGCAATATAGCGGAGTTTCGTTATTATTATTTACGCCGTTTATTTTTTTCACAATCTTACCCTCCATTGTGTAAATGCCTCGCTGATAGAACTATTATAATTCAAATCGACGAATTTTGACAATGGGAATTACTGTATAGCTCGAAGCCACATTATGACAGCATCCTCTTTCGGCTTCGCATAAAAATCCTTCCGAACTGCCGTCTGCTCAAAGCCTAAGGAACGATATAAGCGGATTGCTGACTCATTGGAGCAACGCACCTCTAGAGTGAGCGAGGTAATGCCCCTACTTTTTGCAATTTTTATTAACTCACTCAGCATGTGATATCCAATTTTTTGTCCCTGATATTCCTTTCTCACAGCAACATTATAGATATCTCCTTCTCCAGCGATGCCCCAATAACCACAATATCCAACAACCTTACTCTCTATTATCGCAATTAAATAATCATTATTTTTATCCTTCATCACACTTTGAAAATCATCTTTACTCCAAGGATCTGAAAATGTTTCCTGCTCAATTGCACAAACCTCCTCCAAATCCCCCTCGGTCATTATACGAAGCTCCATGGTAACCTCCACGATTACAGATTTTTTTCTGCACGCTCCCTTTCCGCTTGGGAGAGTCGCAGATATACTGGTTCATGTTCAGAAGCGGATTGTAATTGATTGTTCTGACAATATGTCATACCGAGAACTCCAATCGCACCAGCCCGTTGTCGGTTCATATGAACAGGTGCAAATTCACAATCTACACTTGTCCTTTCTTTGATTATCTCTTGATAGACTGGAACCCCATCTCCTAAGAATATCACTTCACGACCAAGATCATTAACTTTCTCTAGAATATCCTCTATACCAAGTGCCGCTTGTTGCAAGATTACATGAAACTCATTGCCCTCAAATTCATACAACCCTGTATAAACCTGGTTTCTCCTGGCATCCATCATAGGACAAATCAACTTATTGGTACCGTATAAGTTATATGCTAGTCCATCCAATGTCGGAACCGCAATAATCGGTTTATTAAGAGCAAGTCCCAATCCCTTGGCGGTAGCGGATCCGATTCTCAATCCGGTAAAGGATCCAGGTCCTGCAGCTACTGCGATTCCATCTATCTCTGATAAATCCATTTCTACCATTTTAACTATTTCATCTAACATCGGTAGTAAGGTTTGGGAATGCGTCTTCTTATAATTAACTGTATATTCCGCTAACATCGCATCTTCTGATACAATGGCTACACTTGCAACCAGTCCCGAACTGTCTAGTGCTAACAATTTCATATCTAAACTTCCTCTCCAATATCTTTCTTCTTTATTACCAATCACAGTTATGTGACGATTATTTGATGGTTATTTCACGATAATCAAATCCCTTATTTAAATCCTTTTTTATTATGATTTCTGTTCTATCTTTGGGAAGAATTTCTTCAATCAGCCCAGCCCATTCAATCAAGCACACTCCCTCACCATAAAAATAATCCTCATAACCGATTTCATCCATCTCATCAATATCTGCAATACGATATACATCAAAGTGATAAAAGGGCAATCTGCTTCCTTCATATACTTGCACAATGGTAAAGGTAGGGCTATTCACTGCTTCTTCAATTCCAAGTCCTTTCGCAAAACCCTGAGTGAAAACAGTTTTTCCAACACCCAAATCTCCGCCAAGGCAATACACTTCCCCTTTTTGTGCTTCTTTTCCAAGCTTGTAACCAATATCAAACGTCTCTTTCGTACTAAAACTCTCTATATTCATAACTTTCCTCTACTCTTTGTATATGTTTTTGTTATTTTACATCACACGATTAATCGCAATTATTATATCAGAAGAATATTAAAAAAGATAGAGCATCTTTGATTTGAGGGTTCAAAGAAGCTCTATCTTTTTGGCATATAGCGTTTAAGGTTATAATATCATAAGACTAATTTTTCTGTTTAATTTCTGTGATAACCTTTAATGATTGGACTCACGCCCTTATAAAGCATACCAGTCACAACTGACGCCATGATACCCTTTATTAAATTAAACGGTGCTACTGCAAATAAGATAAACGTATTCAAATCAGTGATTTTAGGATTTACTGCTGTTCCCATCGCTACTAATTTATCAAGAGGCATTCCATAAATCGTTGCATAAGTAGGTAAAAGTACATAGGCATTAAGTAAACTTCCTACTATGACAAAAGCAATCGTTCCAACTGCCATACCTATGAATGCTGATTTTATGTTCTTCGCTCTATGATAAATAATAGCACTTGGAATGATTAAAGAACATCCCAATACAAAGTTAGCTATTTCACCAATAAATGCAGTATCTGTACCCTTAAGAACTAAATTCAATAATATTTTAATGAATTCAATCATAATTCCGGCAACCGGCCCTAAAGCAAAAGCGCCAATTAAAACAGGGACTTCACTCAGATCAAGTTTATAAAAGTTAGGTGCAAACCACAAAGGCATCTCAAACATCATTAGTACGATTGCGATTGCTGAAAGCAACGATATCACTGTTAATCCTCTTGGTGATAATAATTTAATCTTAGTTGCTTTTCTTTCCTGTGTCAAATTCATAGTGTTGCTCATATTATTCTCTCCTTTTTATTGCAAAGGGAAACTTTGGGTTCTAGCAAATGTAAATAAAAAAATCCCCGATTTTAATAGTTTAAAATCGGGGCGTTGAGTTTTTTATCATCTCTGCTTTCTTCTCTTATCCAGACTTTACTGTCGGTTTTGGAATTGCACCAAATCAATCGTCAATGATTTTAAAATATCATCTCTGAGTCGCGGACTATACCGCCGGTAGGGAATTACACCCTGCCCCGAAGAATTACCTTTATTAATTTTACGTCTTGATAATACAATATAATTTTTGAATTGTCAAGGTATTAACAATATGAATTATATGTCAGATGTGGCAGGTGTGGCAAATGAATGTGTGCGCATATGCATATATATGCGCACACATTCATTAATTTACTATACGAATGACTTGGAAAACCTTACAAATATAAAGTATTTATATAAGAGATTGATCAAATAAAATATAAAATATATGTTGGGAATAAGTATTATTAATGATATACATGGTTGATATTAGCTGATATATTATATGGCAAGTTACAAATATTGTTACTTATAAAAACCGTTTTCATTTGAATAAATTATTATGTTTATATTATTGTCAACACGGCAGACCAATCATTCACCATCAACCGTATAACAATTCTTCTTATATATTACCTACCAACTTATCCTTAATTACGCCGATAGCTTCCCGAACATAATAGTTTATGAAAAGGATCTTGTCTGTTGGCGCTGCAATTCCTTGAACATTCATAATTTCCTGTTTTTTTGCTATACTTATTGCACGAAATATATGAAAACCGTTGGTTACAATAGCAACAGAGGCTTTTGGTCTAATAAAGGGTTTACTATATAGAATATTTTCAAAGGTATTACGGGAACGATCTTCTTTTAAAATTCGTTCTACTAATATTCCTTTATTAATTAAATACTCGCTCATTGCTTCTGCTTCTGATATATCTTCCTTATCCCCTTGACCGCCCGAAACAATTGCTATTGTATTGGGATTAATTATCAAATATTGTATTGCTGTGTCCAAACGTCTTCTTAACGCCTTACATAATTTTGTTCCCCTTACCTGTGCCCCAAGAATAATAATGTAATCTGTGCCGGGGTCTGCATGACAATTCGAATAATATAACACAATTGCTTCGATCATCGTAAAGATAACAATTCCAAGAATGAATATTACCAATATAATAATTCGAAAGATTAATATCAATTTAACTTCATGTTCCATCATAAATTGAATACCATCAACGATACACAATCCTACCACACCCATCACTAGCCAAAAGGTTGAGAACGTTGTTCCAAAACCGGCATATAAAGTAATGATCCCGTAATACAAAAGACTTAATATACTTAGGATTAAGATTACTCCAAACATAAAGTTCATTATGTATCTTACCTTTCTTATGGGAATTTCAAAATAGTTGATAAATATAATATCTTCATTATGGCCACTGTCCATGAATTACCCTTTGAACAAATTGCCATCCTGAAGATATTATATCACATCTTTATTGAAATAAATTGTACTAACTGAATTTATATAGGAAACACTATCGTTTAAATTGTAGTCAATGATTTTTTATTGCAATTACTAATGTCTACTTCGTAGTTTCTTGTAGCTTCATAGTCAACTGAATCCGTTTCTTTCCTAAATCTACGCTCATAACCTTGACATCAACAATATCTCCAACACTTACTACATCAAGTGGATGTTTTACAAATTTCCTATCAGAAAGCTGAGAGATATGAACTAAGCCATCCTGATGAACGCCGATATCAACAAAGGCACCAAAATCAATTACATTACGAACCGTACCTTTCAAAATCATGCCTTCTGTTAAGTCCTTCATATCAAGTACATCAGTACGAAGTATTGGCTTTGGCATCTCATCACGAGGATCTCTACCTGGTTTTTCAAGCTCCTTAATGATATCCGTTAGTGTGATTTCACCAATTCCCAGATCTACTGCAAGTTTACTCTTATCTTTTATCTTTTTACCAATGGTGATAATATCATCACTAGGCATTGTCACTGTTGTCTGTGCAAAAGATTGTTTTGCTACCGCTGTACTCTGATCTGCAATGCCACTTTGACCAACTGCTGCCGCAAGTGCTTTACCAAAGGCAGTATCTTGAGCCTTTACCGTAATCATCTTCTTATCCGGTTTTTTCTCTGGTCTTGACTCTGCTTTTTTCACAGGCTCTTGCGCCTTCTGCTTTTGTGCCTGGGATTGAATTTCCTTTACATCCTCTAAAGTCAGACCTAATTTTTGTAAGAGTGCCTGGGTTGCCTCGTAAGATTCCGGATGAACTCCTGTGGCATCAAGTGGATTATCTCCTCCTTGAATTCTCATAAAACCGGCACACTGCTCAAAGGCCTTAGGCCCTAGCTTCGGTACCTTAAGAAGCTCATTACGCGTTTTAAATCTACCATTTGCTTCACGATATATTACTATGTTTTTTGCAATTACTTTACTTACACCTGATACATGTTCCAGTAAGGATACGGATGCAGTATTAAGATCGACGCCCACTTTATTTACACAATCCTCAACAACACCGGAAAGTACTTCACTAAGCTTCTTTTGATTCATATCATGCTGATACTGACCTACACCAATGGATTGAGGATCTATTTTAACTAATTCAGCAAGAGGATCTTGAAGTCTTCTTGCGATGGAAGCTGCACTTCTTTGACCTACATCAAAGTTCGGGAATTCCTCTGTTGCAAGCTTACTTGCAGAATAAACGGATGCACCCGCTTCATTTACAATAATGTACTTCAGTGGTCGATTTACTTCCTTCAAAAGCTCTACAATTATCATCTCGGATTCTCTGGAAGCAGTACCATTTCCTACAGAAATAAGCGTAATATTATACTTTTCAATCATTTTCTTAACAACTGCTTTTGCATCTTCTACTCTGTTTTGGGGAGCTGTTGGATAAATTACCACTGTATCTAGCACTTTGCCAGTGCTATCTACAACCGCAAGCTTACATCCGGTACGAAAAGCTGGATCCCATCCAAGGATAACTTGCCCAGCAATTGGAGGTTGCATTAAAAGCTGAACTAGGTTCTTGCCAAATACCTTTATTGCACCATCTTCCGCTTTTTCAGTCAACTCATTACGAATCTCACGTTCAATTGCTGGTGAAATTAATCTCTTGTAGCTATCTTCGATGGTTGACTTTAAGATATCACTCGTAAACTCATTCTCCTTAATGATAACCTTCTTCTCTAAGTAACGTAAGATTCTCTCCTCCGGAGCTATGATCTTGATCGTTAGAATCTTCTCATTTTCACCTCGGTTGAACGCCAATATTCTATGTCCTGCAATTTTTTCGATACTTTCCTCATACTGATAATACATCTCATAAACAGACTCCAATTTATCATTCTTCGCCACTGAGGTAAGAGTTCCTTCTTTCATCGTAACCTCACGAATATAACTTCTGTGCTCTGCCTGATCGGAGATATCTTCTGCGATAATGTCCATCGCTCCTGCTATTGCATCCTCTACGGTGCGAACTTCCTTCTCTTCTGACAAATAAGCCTGTGCTGCATTTACCACCGGCTCAGTAATCTCCTGTGCAAGTATGATTGCTGCCAAACCATCCAGTCCTTTTTCCTTAGCGATGGTTGCTCTGGTTCTTCTCTTTGGACGATACGGGCGATATAAATCTTCCACTACTACCAAAGTGGTTGCTGCAAGAATTTGTGCCTTCAGTTCTTCTGTTAATTTGCCTTGTTCCTCTATGCTGTTCAATACTTGTGTTTTTTTGTCTTCTAGATTTCTTAAATACTGTAGTCTTTCATGCAGATTTCTTAATTGCTCATCATCCAAAGAGCCCGTTACTTCCTTACGGTATCTTGCAATAAATGGAATCGTATTTCCCTCATCAATCAACTTTACAGTTGCTTCCACCTGTTCCAAGCGAATTCCTAATTCTTCTTTAATCTGCTTTAAAATATCCATAGTGTTCTCCTTAAATCTTTTATTACTATAAACATAACGTTCATAATAGGATATCCTTACATTGCTTACTATAAACATAACATAAAAACGAAATGGAAATAATTCTTTACATTGTAAATAATAAGTTGATGGAATCCTTAACTATAATACCATTCAAGGAATTGAAAAGCAACTCGAACCTTCGCATGCAACGGGTTGCGTCATTAATTAAATCCACATTTACTCAATAGTCATATTTTTGTAATCGAGTAGGAGGGAGTGATTAACTCCCGTCCTCTCACAGCACCGTGCATACCGTTCGGTACACGGCGCTTTCAATAGTTGACATGCACAGACTGATAGGCTGTGGCTAAATCATAAAAGCCGTT
>Ga0302286_10002616_pt1 | contig 12420 bp, 9 predicted proteins | sample III_Fen_E2_3_FD_198765 | JGI IMG/M metagenome (GOLD analysis project Ga0302286, IMG submission 198765) | Peat permafrost microbial communities from Stordalen Mire near Abisko, Sweden - III_Fen_E2_3 | ecosystem: Environmental > Terrestrial > Soil > Wetlands > Permafrost | place: Sweden: Abisko...
TTACAATCCACCTCCAGGTATTGAATTGATTAATATCTACATTATTTCACTACAAAAGGCATTGTATTAACTAATTATTTTGTAATAATAGGGTTCAATTTTGATTTGATTTCCCGAGATGAACCAATCATGGATAATAAGCTTCTTGAGGACTACAACGTCGATGTTAGAAGTGATGAATTCGTTAGCTACTTCAGGAATATGTCTACTCATTTCCGTAGCAGCCATCTCATGCATACTATGGGAGAAGATTTCAACTATGCTAGTGCTCTCATGTGGTATAAGAACATGGATAAGCTAATCGACTACATCAATGCTAGATCTGATATCTATCAAGTGAAAGTGTTCTATTCTACTCCATCGATTTATCTAGCTGAATTGCAGAAGTTGAACATCACATTGCCCACAAAAACAGACGATTTCTTCCCCTATGCTGATGTAGAATATGGTTATTGGACTGGGTATTTCACTTCTAGAGTTGCAATTAAAGGAAATGTCAGAGACACTGGCAGATACCTTCAGCATATCAGAAATATCTTCTCAGTTGCTAAAATCACTAATTCAAGTCAGTATCTCAATCAAAACTACTAGAAATTCCTCAGCAACTTAGATTCCATTGAGCAAGTAACAGACAAATCAAAAACTTTCAAAAGATTTTATTTTTTTACCTGTTTTTCGTTTCTTTTCGTCATCAGAACATGGCTATTTTACAACACCACGATGCTGTTGCTGGTACAGAGAAGCAGTAAGTTGCATATGACTATGTTTATAGACTCTAGAATTCAACTGACAGAATTAACGAAGTTCTTCATCCTATTCTAGAAGAAGCTACTTTTGCTGAAATCGGAGAAAAAGTATCTTATTATCAATACAGATGGAATGCTACAGCACGAGAATGGGTGGCTACTTATGAAAGTCTTTTGAATGGCAAAACTGTGCTGCTCAGAGTTCATAATCCAACTGTAGCCAGAAACATCACAGTCAAAGTTAAAGTACCCCAAGTGCAGATTTCTATTGTTGACTCCTAAAATAACAGTGTCTATGGTAACAATTTCTTCATTTGAATGTGACTTTTAATAATACCAATAATATTTTGATATTTCCTTCCCCAGGTGAGGTGTTCTGTTTGAATGAATCCGATTCTGATGATTGTGATTTGTACTTCGAATATTCGTTCGATGCCTACTCTCCCCGATTCTTTAAGCTGGTTCCCAATGCAAATGGAATGAGCACAGCAAGATAAATTAAATCGAAGCGCCTAAAATTCCTTAAATTCTCAGAAACTTTCAAAGTTGCTGAAGGTGTGTCTCTTGAAATCAGTGAGGAAGCCTCTAAATTCCTGTTGAAGACTTGTGAAAGTGCATCATCTAATTTGACATGCACTGAGAATCCCTTTGAAATCAGATACAACTATTATAACTCATATCAAGGAAATGGACAGAGATCTGGAGCATATATCTTCCGTCCTGCTACAAGAAACCTTAACTCTTCTGTTTACTATTCCTCAATTAAAGACCAAGTAATTTTGATGTTCCCCTAAAAATATTTTTGCTTTTTTTCATTTCTCACTTTATCTTTGTTAAAATTTAGAAAATCTACAATGGAAAATTATTAACGATTGTATCGATTGAGGGTGACCATATCGATGCATAGCTGAAAGTCTATGCAAATTCTGATTTAAAAGATGTTGTTGAGTTACAATCTTTCGTTAAGAGCATTCCAATTGAGGACTATATTGGCAAAGAAATCGTATTACATGTGAATACCGATCTGAGCAATAATAAAACATTCTTCACTGATTCAAATGGATTGGAGCTACAAAAAAGAATTCTGAATTACAGACCCACCTGGAACCTTTCTGTAAGAAGAATTGAATGGCTGTTTTGGTTGAAAAAGAATGAAATTTTTTAACTTTTTTATCAATTTTTCTCAGGTGAATGAGCCTGCAAGTGGTAATTACTACCCAGTAAATGGTCTCATTACACTTTTTGACACCTATTCACTCAAGAGAGTATCCTTAGTTAACGATAGATCTTAAGGAGGTACTTCTCTAGAAGAAGGTCAGCTTGAGTTAATGATTCACAGGAGGTAACAATACCAAAATAGAGACAGATTTTTTTAGCTAAAATAAGATTACTTTGTTGGTATGAAATTTTAATATTTTTCATCTGTTTTTACAATATTTTTAAGATTACTCAAGGACGATGGAAGAGGAGTTGGTGAACCTTTGAATGAAACTGAGACTTACAACTCTTAAATTGGTTTGTAGCAGCAAATTAGACATTTTATTGTCTTTGAAGAGTTTAAACAAACAGAAAGAGCAAGGTTTATTTAAAACTACGTGGACACATTGCCTATTATTTTCTAGGCAGTTTCTAACTCCTCTGTGTTCAATACTCCTAGATTCCATGGACCTATGAAGCCAGTATCATCGTTATCTGGACCAAAATCACCTCTTCTCAACAACACTGATCCGTTCTTGAAAATTTATTACCGACCATTTGGAAAAGACTATCTGCTTCGTTTAAACAATCTTCATGACCAAAGAACATCCCTCTATATTTTACCCGATGGATTTGAATTAGTTGATGAACTTACTCTCAATGCAAATCAGAGCAAACAGAGTTGGGCTGATAAGAGATACACTTGGAAAACTGAATCTGAAGAGTGCACTCATGAATCTTCTAATTCTCAAAGTGAGCATCCTACCCTTTTCGAAAGAGCTGAAAAATGTAAGAGAAATTTATTTTAGTTTCAGTTTTTTTAGTAAAAATTTTCATTATAACTTTGATTTTTTTTTATGCAGTCGAAGAAAGATACATGTTTGTCTTGCCTTTACAACTCAGAGCATTCAGAGTTAGAATAGTTCCATCTCATTAGGTGGTCATCGTTGATTGACAAAATTACCCAACCCCGAATGATACAAAATAATAATATAATTTGTCATGCTTTTGAGCAAAAAATACTTGAATATTCTTTTGAAAAACATTAAAAAATTATTCACTAGACTTATTTAGATTTATGACATTTAGTTTTGCAAAAAAACCAGCTGAATTTTAAAATTACAATAAATTATAAAATCAATGAACTCATGCAACAAAAAATATGTGTTCAATGCAAAGGAAAATTACATGTTATTATTAAGTCGTTAATTGTCGTTAGCTCAGTAGTTTCTGTAAATCAGGGAGTGCTTATTTGAACTACATTTAGCTGATTTTTCTTCAAAGATTCAAGCATCCCATGCAAGCGTAAATTATGATAGATTGCGCTCTGTTAGGGCCATCCTCGAACTTTAGGGTATATTTTGCATGCTCGGAAGCAAATATTTCTTTTAATTGATAAAATCAGTCTCGTTTGAAAGGATATGTGTTCGAGGTTGTTAAATTAGTCTTCCATTTGGAGTCTTAGACCGCATATGTGGCAATTCACTATGCATTTAATTGATAATATCGAGTTCCTCAGAATTTTTAAACAAACTTCCATGTTTAACATTGATTTCCCTATTATTCGGTGTAATCGAGCGCATATGAGGAAGGAGATATAGATTTTCATTAATGATTTTCAGTTCCTATGTGATCTACGGAGCGACCCTCACTCTGCTTGATTAAAACGGAGTTGAATCCTTTCCTTCTAACCGATGCTCAACTTACTTTAAAGAAGGCTTGAAGGAACTCTAAGTTGATTCTGCGTAATGTACATTTTATACATTGACAATATTTTTTCTCACAGAGCGGAACTTCTAAATCTGATTTTGAGATTCTTGATGGTGCTTCGTGATTATGTTGTCTCTTTCAGATAGATTACTAATGATCTCCCATTTGGGAAGTCGCTTTTCATTTATGTCCCTGAATCTGTAGTTCTCTCCTTTGTTGAAGCGATTCTCATATATTTTGTTTTCGATTTTTTCTCCTGCTACCATTTTATACTTCTTAAAGTCAGGTTTCATCATTTTTTTAGTTATTTTTCCTTGAAGTCGTAAGTTGTTTATGTTAGTTTTTGATTAATGTTTATTCAAACTAGAGAGTATTTACTGGAATTGACTAAATCTTATAAAGAGAGAAAATAGATTTCATTTGAAAACTACAACTTAGCATCTTAAATCAAAGGATTACATATTATTTCAGGTTAAAATAAGAAATAGAAACCAATGAGAATAGATAACAAATCAAAAAAAGACAAAAGAGTGGCTGTTGGAAATGTAAAATTACAAGATTTTCTGACAAAAAATAATTTTGTAAATAATGTGTCTGTCATTATCCACTAGCGCCTAGATGGAAAGAACTATTTTCAAGATGGAAGGATACCTTCTCAAGAACATTCTTTGGAGGCAAACTTGCAGATATTTTGAACATTAATACACTGTACGTTTGTTCAATGCTTCTTAAGAGCTCTTTCCAGCGGTTTAATCTGTGTTGAATTGTAGGGAAAAAATGAAAAATTAATTAATTTGGCTATAAAAACAAGAATACCTTTTGGAGATAATGTTTGCTGTTTCATTGGGGTTCTCCTAGAGCCTTTTTGCAATATCTGGATCGCTTGCAGGATTAAGCTTATCATAGACTATTCCTGTGATTGGATCAACTTTTTTCTCTTTGAAACGTCTTTGGATTACATCATCACTGCACTCAAGCTCAACAATCAAAGATGGATTGATATTTAAATCTTCCAGGCAGAGCAACTAGACAAGATTTTTTGGATAGCCATCGAGGACATATCCTTGAAGATGGCAGTCAGTTTATTTGAGACGGTTATCAACAAGTCCATTGATGATTTCATCAGGCACTGAGGGAATTTTAAAAAAAATAGGTTAAACCTTTTTAAAGCATAAAATAAATCTTACCTAGTTCACCCCGATTCATAAGATTCAGAGATACTCTACCGACTTCTGTTTTTTTCGCAATTTGATCACTGATTAGCTAAGTTGTAGATACATACACCAAGCCATACTTCTATGCTAGTTTCTTAGCGAGTGTAGATCTACCAGATCCTTTTTAAAAATTAGAAATCTTATTATTCAGAACATTTTCTAGGACATTTTTTATTTTACCAGGTGGTCCTATCACTAAGATTCTTGCACTTCTCTTTGGACCTTTTGGCTTAATCTTGAACTCCAAAAGGCGCTGGAAAAAGTTAAAAAAGTATTAGAATTTTTAGATAAGTTTGTTTTAGTTTTTTGAAAGAATATACAGCCATGTCTTCGAGTAGCTCTGAATCGGATGTTCCATTGTTTGCGTCGACTTCAAAGAAGTATCTTGCATAGACTTATTTGACATGGTTTAAGTTTCTTAGAAATCAAAATATGTATTCAAAAATAACTCATTTTTACAGAAATATTCCTTACAAGGTATATTCGAGAGTATGATTCTAAGCGAATTCGTCTTGCTTTGACTCAGGAATAGAGGAATAATACCCATCCTGATTCTAGTTGATCTTATTCCTGAATGATTTAAATTGATATTTAGGATAGTTCAGGGTGATATTAAGCTATTTTCATCACTAAAAATTAAAATAAATGGAGTTCAAAATTTTTTACAAAATCGATTGTTTGATAGACTGCTCATCCTTGTTGAGGATAATGAATGTATCAGGGATGATTCCCATTCTTTAGAGTGCAAGCCCTTAAACGCGAGTCTTTGGGAACCCTTCTAAGAAATAGTTTTACTTCAACTTATCCATTCCTTCAATTTCACTCTTCACAATATCAATGACAATCTCATCTCTCACATAGCCTAGTTTTTGGATGGAATTTTCAATTTCTTCACCAAGTTGATTTTTCATGGAGATCTACTTCTTGAGTAAATTGCCTACACTAATGCAAGTATATTTGAATTCATTGGCAAGTTGTAGAGCTAATTCAGTAGTCTTTGATCCTGGTGGTCCAACAACGAAGACTCTCTTCTCTTGAAAAAAAAGAAGGAAAAGGAAAATGATTTAAAATCAAAGAATGTTTCAGATAAAAGAATTAGCTGAAAGAAACCATGAGTAAGTAGTACACTAAGGTTCTGAGAGCTTCTTAATGAGATACTCTAAAGGTTAGTTAGGCTACTCAACGACTAGATCTTTCATTAAGTTTTCGAAAATATCATAAACTTTATTTTTTTCAAGGTACTGTTCTACTTCTTTCTAGTAGCTAAGCTTATGTGTTCTATCCATTTGAATGTTTTATTTTTCTCAACTAAGATCAATATTCCCTTTTAAACCTATTTAGTTTGCTGATCGTTTTTGTGACTTGCCAACTGTTTGCTGGTACTCTTGATGCTTCTATTTTTTTTGTCTGAATAATGTAAATCAAATTTTTATATTCCTTCAAAGTTGTTTTATTTTTCAACTTGATTCAAATTCACATGCAATAAACACACCTCAAAAAGGATATATTAAAAGGGCTTTCTAATTTGCTGATTCTGAATAAAAACAACAAAACTCAATAGTTTACAAAAGATTCTTAAAACAATAACTAGTTTAAAGTTTAGAATGGGCAGTTTTGTCTTTATTGAGTGTTATTTTAGTTTTATTGCATACATAAATTAGCGCTGTTACTGCACTTGCCCTTGCTATTCTGCTTTATTAATATCTTTTTAAATTTATAATTGCTATTAAAATTGAAGAAAACTTATTCTTTTAAAATCGTGAGGATTAGAAAAGATATTTAAGGACAAAAAACAGCGAAACAAATGAAGATTGGGGAGGAATACAGCAAACCTCACAAAAAAAACTAAAAACAGAGTAAAAAATCTTTCGATAAAAGAACTGTTTCTTTATTTTTTATTGCTCATTTCAAAGAAGAAAAATACAAAGCAATGTATCTTCATTGAGAAATGTCTTTCAAATTGTTGAGGAGTTATTAGCTTCATTTCAGAAAAATAGAGTTAGTTCTTGCATGCGCACCAACAGCCAGCAAAATATTGAGATAAACCACTCCAAAATTGTTGAATAAATAGCCCAAAATGATATTGGAGATGGATGTGAAATGAATAAAAAAAAATAAAACAGATTTAGGCAGCATATATAAATTCGTTGAGACTTTTTTCTGTTTAAATAATGATGTCGAACAAGGTAGGTATTTATAGCATGATATACTTAAATTATTCATCACATGGAAAATAAGAGAGAGATAAAATACTGAAGATCTATTTTCAGCACTCAATTCTACTGGTTTTCTCAGTGAATCTGACAATGAGGCTGCTATTCATGACTTGGCACCACTGGCTTCTCTGTAAGAGACGATCTTTTCCTGACCCATAGCAGAAATGACGGAAACAAGGATGTCCTTGTCACCTGTGAAATCAGCTCTGAGCTTGGAAACAAGTTCGTCGTCGTCGTTAGGGAGCTTGAGATCTTCCTTGGTCTCACCGTTATCGAGGAGAAGGGTGACGTAATCGTCAGCAGCAATGTCGATAAGTTGATACTCGTTTTTCTTGACGAAAGGAATTTCCATGTTGTGGGAAGTAGGGCATGAATCTTCGTGCTTCTTGCCGGTGAAGATATCGGTACCAACGATGGTGGCCTTAGCGTGACCGTGCTTTCCTGCCTTGGAGGTGGTCATTTCGTTAACCTTACAAGGATTTCCCTTGAGCATTGCGTAACCTCCCTTCTTGATGTTACCAGCTTGCATGGGATAAACCAAAGATGAGCCTGCATCTCCTGTTGCCTCGTTCTCTTCGTCAGACATTTTTTTTTATCTTTTTGTGTAGTTTTCTTAATTTAACTTTCTTTTTTTGGTTAATATTTTATACTCCCCCCGCTCGCTAGCAACACCTTTCTTAAAACACTTTCAATCAGAAAATTTATATTCTTGTATATTTATATTTAATCTCCAAAAATTCTTGAAAAAGAAAGAAGAGGGGTAATAACAACAATCGATCTCCCATCTCCTCTCCACTTTAGGATTTCAACATTTCTGGTGAAAGTAAAGGAAAATGAGAATAGATCCTTAAGATTCTTAGTTGCCTTAGCAAATACCCTGCTTATAGGAGTTATTCTTCTTATTTTCCTTGAATTATTACTCCATTAAAATCACTTTCTTTTCAAGCTATCTTAGCAGAACTCAATATGGTAGGCTAACAACTCATTCAAATTTAAAAATACACGCTGCTTCAATAAATTAGCTAAAAAGGACCAAATCAAATTTTTTTTTTCATGATAATTTCCTTTATTTTGCTTTGAACCAAATGTGAATTACTTGTCTATTCATCAAAGTCTAAAGGCTGCTTAACGATCTTCACTAAGAAAATTTTCGATCGAGATGAATTTCTTATTTTAATGGTAGAAGTGTATTTTTTTAGAAATGTTATTAGCCTGCCATTTAAGATAATCAAAGTTTTAGAACCTCTTGGCCTTAATAAAGAATCACTATCAGTTTTTTGGGAGATTCGAAAACGCATTTCAGTAATTATCAAAACTTATGCTTTTTACTAAAAAGGCTATGAATAAGAAGAAGATGCAAATAAGTACATTTTTATATCTGATCGTCGCAGTAATCCTTCATCCTTCGCTTGCCGTTCATAAAAGCAAGCAGCAATAAGGTCTGCAAGCTGATGACCTTGTTTCAATAGCAAGGGGGATCTCAATTAAAGCAGCTGATATCAAGAGTGAAAGTGTAGTGAAGTTTTTATCTTCTCCTGGAGTTTACGCTGAGTTATCATTAGCTGCAGAAACTGATATTTTTAGTCTTAAACACAACGGCCTTGCATTGCTTGAAATTGAAGAGGGGCTCTTTAGAGTATCCGTGAATGCTAGATTAAATGCGCTATCGTTTGAGGGTGATCTCATTGCTGGGTTTGCGGAACGATAATGGAAACTATTCGCTCTAGACATCGTGAATCCCTTCGAAGAAATAATCGGATGGTCAGATAATTCATAGTATCTATGCGGTGAAATCTTCATGCTGGGTGGATATAATAATTTCGCTAAAGGGGAAGTCAAAAAGACATTTGGATCACTTCCACCTCATCAGACTGTGAGGATCGTAGCAACGTATTACTTCATCGATTAGTGGGTAGGTGAATCTGCCTTCATGCGACTCAACTCGCATCTTTCCGATGAAACTGTTTTAGAATATGTTTGGACAGACAAATTCGATACGTCTAAGCGTAACGATTAAAATCCAACGAATATCTGCGGTAACTCCTTTCCTGAATACCAACTGTCTGCGAACATTGATGTAGCCATACCGCATAACAAAGATAATCTCACGATATCTTTTGGATCTACACTTCAGACAGAAGATCCATCTGAGGCATCATTTGGAGTAGCTTCAATTCATGTATATCTAAAGTGATTTTTTTGTGTGATATCATTGAAGAGTAATATCTTGAAATAACTCAAACTTGCATACGTTTACAAACAAAATACTAAATCTGAAAGAAGATCAAAATGAGAAATAATAAGCTGAGAAAAGAACAAATAATAATTCTCAAGTAAATATTTATTGGGCAATCGTTTTAAGGAAATTTATGATCGTTGGATTTTTATCCACTAAAAGAGAGAGGAATTCTTTCGTCAGTTTGAAGTTATTGTTCTTGAAACTCGCATCTTGCGAGAAGATAACTTTCGTTATGAGTTTGAAAACGCAAGTTAGTTTCGGGATATTATTTGGGAAGAGTTTCTGGATTTACTTTTGAAACAGCAGTTTGCAGATTGAGAGTTGATTCGCAGGCGGAGAAAAAGGAAATGCCAAGAAGCTCACCAGCAATGGGCACAGGAAGGAATGCGCATCTTCTGACTAAGAGAGAATGAGATGCTCTCCATTGACGCCTGTGCCACCAAGATAGAATAATTGACGAAGAAATTCACAAGTATCCTCCATACTGAGGTTGCTGATTTTTGTGAAGAAGTAAAGTAGCGCCCCGATAAACTTAGGGACTTGAATACCTTCTTTGGTACAAGAGTCTTCGAATAGCGAGTACTCGATAGCTAAGATTATAAAAGTGAAGGAGATAGCTTCGATGGATATATTTTAGGTTTTGTCACATTTTGTGAGAAGTATCAAGCAAAGAGTTATGCAAGCTGTAAATTTAGCTTCGTTTTCATCAGAGATTGCTAGGGCATATGATCGAATGAATGAAAACGGAACGTGATAAATTGAACGTTGCACGTCAAGGAAATTAAGCACTGCTTGGAGAGAATCGCAGCTTGAAATTTCATCTTTTGAAGGGATAATTTGAATTTTTAGTTCCTTGTATTTGTCCATGATGAGTAGGGTCAACTCAAGAGGTTGCAATGAACTTAAAAAGGCTTTCTCTTTTCTGAAGACATCTGATATATTATCCTTATTCAGGAACGGATAGCGATCTTTAAATTGATTTGCTTTATCTCTCTTAGAACTATCAAAGCTATTCAAATCAAATTGCTAGGAGAGCTTCTCCGCTACTTCCTTTTGAATGTTGCCAGAAATGACTTCCCTTTGAACAGCAACTTCTTTTTCGATTCGGGTATTTTCAGCCTTTAAAATTTTCTTTAGCCTCGCAGTTTCTATTTTCTACACAGATTCATCGCAAATTCTCAACTCTCCGTTTTAATCGCAAGTTATTTCTTCAACGAGACACAGCAACTCAGGTTCGATTTTCTCTAGGATGTTCGTTCTTGCAAATTTATGTAAATATTTATCAAACACTATGTCCTTAGCGTAGAGTCTCTTTTAGCAAGTGGGACAGCTCCAACGGGATCGCTAGAGACTCTGTGTTCCTAAATTAAACTCGAGATAAGTAAATAAGTCTATGCAAGTGAAATGTGTGCATTGTCTTCCTCTTGCTGGCCACTTGATCAATGTTTGAGTGATTTGATCCTTCATAGAAAATGATATCTCCATCTCCATATCTTTGGTCCACTGTTTGTACACTTACTTGATGTCTTCTTGGGTTTAATTCTAGCTCATGATGATCTTTTCGAGCACAAATGCCATGTTACAAGTTTTTACAACAGCAATTCCTTCAAAAAAATGAGGTGAAAAAAGGAAAAGAATATCAAATAACTGTGCATTTCATCATAATTATTTTTAAATCTCTCTCTCTCTTTTGTTACCTAAAATCACATGTTTATTATCAAACGCAGCTGGGTCTCCAAGGTCAAAAGAAAACACATTCGGAGTATTGAAATTTATATTTGTTTTCTCAACAATGCAGATCTTATCCACATTGTAGGATTGAATATTTTCATTTAGCTTTATTACAATATTGTCAGATGGCCAGTTATAATATTGGTACTTTCCTTGACCTGAGAACATATCTAGTTTCGAGCAGAATACGCCTAACTAGTAAAACCCATTATCTTGAATCAGCTTTGCTTGCTCAGCCAGAAGGAAAAAACTCACTCTGTCATGCAATTATTTTGGTTTAGTTCCATCGATCACAAATGGGCCAAGGACTAATTGAAAGTCTGTTAAATCTGGTTAATTTTAGAGGATCCGACAAGGTATGCATGTAAATGCTGACGTAATAGAGTCGGTGACATTTATTACTCTGTAGCAAAGTGCATGGGAAAAAATCTTGCAGCATGTGCATTGAAGGAGTTTGCTTTTTTCTTGCGCTCTCATGAAGAGTTCTTAATCGTTCTTGCATAGAAAGCAATCTTCATCACCTCCTTCTCTCAATTCACTTCTTCGCTCATCTTTTTCAACTAAGAATGCTAATTTATTCATTATTTTTGAAGGTAACCAAGAAAATATCAAAAAATTCGAAAAATAATTTAATTTTCTTTCGCTTAGGAATTTGGGGATAATTATCTTCCTCATCTATGACAAAAATCAAAAAGCGACTTCTGATAGTCTTTCAACTAAATTCGAAATGTTAGCTTGGGTTGAAATGAAATAACAAAGTATCTTTATTTTTACAAAATCTTTAATTCATAATATGATGCTGTTAATTACAGTATCTTTTTTTGTTTTGTTTATTGCTTGCTCTTGGTTTTTTCTTTCATGGATATTTGATAAGGAGATTCTCAAATTGGAAAAGAAGAAAAAACAGATAAAATTGATATTTCTTTGGTGACAGAAGCTATGATTGCCAAAAGTGTTTAATAATTTTCAATAAAATTCAGATACATTTACAATGTTATTAATAAAAACTAATAATAATTAAAAATTAAATTTTTCAACGTTTGATTAAGGTACAAAAAACACAAATAAAAGAGAGAATACATTTAAGAAAAATGAAATAAACTTAGATAGATAATTAGATAGTAGTATTAGATTTTTAAATTTTCATAGCTGAAAATCAGGACAACAGAATTCAGTTGAGAGATTTAAAATATCCAAGATGGGGTACTTTTATCATTTCAACATACAGTTTGTGTTTTTATTCTTTGGTCTTAAACTGCCTATTTAAAGAAGAGAAAAGCAAATAAAACAGCAGAAATAAAGAAAAATAAATTTTTTGAAGTTCTCATAAAAAGATGGGAAAAAATCTAAAAACTCATATAAAAATT
>Ga0302286_10002617_pt1 | contig 12419 bp, 10 predicted proteins | sample III_Fen_E2_3_FD_198765 | JGI IMG/M metagenome (GOLD analysis project Ga0302286, IMG submission 198765) | Peat permafrost microbial communities from Stordalen Mire near Abisko, Sweden - III_Fen_E2_3 | ecosystem: Environmental > Terrestrial > Soil > Wetlands > Permafrost | place: Sweden: Abisko...
AAAAAACGAGCTGCAGAAAACCCGGGAGGATTTACATGCCCTGGTAAGCCTTTTCAAGCAGGTACTTAGCGACCATGACGAAGAGGCTGTTGCCGCCACGCTCACGTTGCTTGAAGATTCCATTGCCGAGAATAAGCGCATCGAATCCGACATTCCCGATGAGAAGCTAATTCAGGCACTGAGTATCTTATTCCAGGTGATGAATCTGGTAGAAGAAAACTCTGGCGTGCAATCGCGACGAAAACTCGAAAACCAACTGGGACCATCGGGCGTTCGCGGTTCGTGGGGCGAAACCTTCGATCACTGGATTAGCAAGGGGGTAACTGAAAATCAGATTGCCGAACTGTTGCCGACCATACGCATTATGCCGGTACTTACCGCCCACCCCACCGAGGCCAAGCGAATTTCGATACTGGAACTGCACCGCGAACTGTACCTCTTATTGGTAAAAAAAGAAAATAAGGTATGGAGCTGCATGGAAAATCAGATGATAGATGATAACATGAAGGCATTGCTCGAACGCTGGTGGCGAAGTGGCGAAGTGTATCTGGAAAAACCATCACTCGCTTCGGAACGCAATAATGTGATGCACTTTTTCAGCCGCGTTTTTCCCGAAGCTTTAAAGGTAAGTGACAAGCGACTGAAATTTATCTGGAAATCTTACGGGTTCAGTGAGCGCAAACTATCGAAACCGGAAAATTTTCCGATTATAGAATTTGGTAGCTGGGTAGGTGGCGACCGCGACGGACACCCTTACGTCACTGCCGATATAACCCGCGAAACTTTGCAGGAACACAGACGGGCAGCTATGCAATTGGTAAAACATGGTATGCTGGATTTGGTACGCGAGTTCAGCTTTTCGGAAACAAAGCAACGGGCTCCCCAAATACTGTCGGAAGCTATTGAAAAGAACCGCATCCTCTTTGACGAAGCCGGCAACGCAGCCGTGCAACGCAATCCGCTGGAACCGTGGAGGCAATTTATCAATATGATTTTGCTGAAACTTGAAAACACAATACAAGACACGCAACAGATTGCCCATACTTATTACCATACAGCCGCCGATCTGCAAGTAGATTTGCGCATCCTGCGCAACAGCCTCGAAGAAGTGGGCGGGCAACGCATTATCAACGAGTGGTTATTCCCCGTAGAGCGACAAGTGCAATGTTTTGGCTTCCATCTGGCAAAACTGGATATCCGCCAAAATAGCGACTTCCACAGCAAAGCTTTGGAACAAATGCTGCGTCAGGCTGAGTTTGAAGACTGCGAATACACCAGCTGGAGCGAAGAGAAGCGCGTTGCTTTTATCACCGAAGAGTTGAAAAGCAATCGTCCGTTTATTATTGCCGGACAAACTCTCGAACCGGAAGCCGAACAATTAATGGGCTGCTACCGGGTACTGAAACAGCATATCGACCGCTACGGCATGGAAGGCATCGGTTCCTTTATTGTGAGTATGACCCACGAGCTAAGCGATTTGCTCATAGTGTACCTGTTTTTACGCGAAGTGGGTATGTTGGGATTGCCCCTGCAGGTTGTTCCTCTTTTCGAAACCATCGAAGATTTGCACGTTTCCAGCCAGGTGCTGGATGCTTACCTGTCGCATCCCGTTACACAAAAATACAAATCGACCCACACCGACATTCAGGAAGTAATGCTCGGTTATAGCGACAGTAACAAAGACGGCGGCATCATGGCCAGTCGCTGGAATATTTACGAAACAGAGATCGGTCTGACCGAAGTAGCCGCACGTCATGGCCTTCAGCTGCGATTTTTCCACGGCATTGGCGGTACCATTAGTCGTGGCGGCGGTAAATATCACCGTTTTCTGGAAAGTATGCCGCGCCGTACCATGAGTGGCGAGATTAAACTAACCGTTCAGGGCGAATCCATCGCTCAGCAGTTTGCCAACTTGCTGAACGCAACTTTCAACCTGGAAATGCTTCTCTCGGGCACAGCCCTGCAAGCAGGATACCGGCATTTCGACTGCGAGCAACCGGATTATCCGATAGCTGCCGTTGAGAAACTTTCAGAAATAAGCCAGCATAAATATCAGGAGCTGATTGAACATCCCGACTTTATCCGTTTCTACAGCGAAGTAACACCCATTGATGTATTGGAACAAAGTAAAATTGGTTCCCGCCCATCGCGCCGGACAGGGAAACGGAGTCTGGCCGACCTGCGTGCCATTCCGTGGGTGTTCAGTTGGAAACAATGCCGCTTCAACATTACCGGTTGGTATGGAATTGGTGCCGGATTACGCACCCTGCGCGAAGATTATCCGGAAATGTATCAACAAATCCGTGATTTTGCCGAAGCATGGCCTTTCCTCCGTTACAATCTGATTCAGATAGAGACCAATACACTGAACTCCGACCGCGATATGATGAAGGAATACGCCACCCTCGTAACCGACGATGCGTTGAAAAACGAGATGGTAAGTCTTATCATGGACGAGCATCTTGAAGCTTTAAACCAAATAGCCGATTTACTCGGTGAAAACGTTGAGACGCGACGTGTTTCCATGCTTTACAATGTCCGTTCGCGCAAGAGTCCGCTCCATGCCCTGCATCGCTTGCAAATAGCCAAGCTAAAAGAATGGAGAGGCTGCAAAGAAACCGATCCCGTAAAGGCAGACACACTACTAATACAATTGCTGATGATTACTTCGGCCATCTCCGGTGGACTAAAAAGCACCGGATGATACTCTGGGAATGGAAGTCATGAGACTAACAACAAAAACAGCGACTCCTTTCGGGGTCGCTGTTTTGTTTATACGTCTGATTTGATAATCTCTCTCGAAAAATGGATAAGCATATAAATCAAGAGTCGAAAGATTCTATTGAATATCTGTCATGAACTAATAAGCAATCTGTATCAGCTCGCTTGAAGGAGTAAGTGTCTGATGTTCCTGTTCATCTTTCAGATCGACACCCGAGAGTTGACGGCGAAAAGCCTCATTGATCAGATACATGAGTTTGAGACAAGCCTGATCGTATACCAGCCCTTCGGTACGCACATTGGATATGCAGTTCCTACGTTCGTCGGTAGTTCCCGGCTTCGGATCGAAAGTAAGATAAATACCAAGACTATCAGGTGTTTTGAGTCCGGGACGTTCGCCAATAAGAATCACCGACATGCGCGCGCCAAACTGTTCGGCTATTTCATCGGCCACGGCCACTCTCCCCTGCTCCACTACTGTGATGGGTGCCAGCGTGTACCCATTCTTTTTCAAGTCTCGAATCAGCAGGTCCAATACAGGCACTATATTTTTTTTTACGGCAAACGACGATAATCCATCGGCCACGACCAGTGCAATATCAACCGATGTTGCTTTAGGCAAGGAGGCAAGCGTAGTCACCGAATCAGCCGAAAGCTTTCGTCCCAAATCGGGGCGACGCAGGTATTGCGAACGATCCGGAGCTGCCGAATGCAACAAAATCACTTTCTCCGAACTGACCTTTTCAATTTCGTCGGCCACTTTCTGTGAATCGAGTGGAATGTGTACCGCATCCATTGCTTTGGCCTGGCACATCTTGAAGTCGAGCAATTCCCTGGTAGGAACAGAAGTTCCACACCGACCAATAGCAATGCGGGCCTGCGTGTATTCCCTGAGTAACTCCCAGGGATTGTCTATTTGAGTTCTTAATTTCTTATTATTCATAACGACGATGCATTGAGAAAAAACTGATAACTGCTCGGCATTTCCACCGGGGTCATTTTATCATCAAAAAGATTCATTTTTTGCAGCCAGCTTTCAAATTCAGGAGCCGGCTTCAGCCCCAGTACCGAACGTATATACAGCGCATCGTGAAACGAAGTGCTTTGATAATTCAACATAATGTCGTCGGCTCCGGGAATGCCCATGATAAAGTTACATCCGGCCACACCAAGCAGTGTCAACAGTGTATCCATATCATCCTGATCGGCTTCTGCATGATTGGTATAACAAATATCCACCCCCATCGGCAGTCCCAGCAATTTTCCACAGAAATGATCTTCCAACCCTGCACGTATTATTTGTTTACCATTATAGAGATATTCGGGACCTATAAATCCAACTACAGTATTTACCAGCAAGGGATCAAAGCAACGTGCCAATCCGTACGCCCTGGCTTCGATGGTTTGCTGGTCTACACCCCAATGTGCATTGGCCGAGAGTGCGCTGCCTTGTCCGGTTTCAAAATACATGCAGTTCTGACCCACCGTACCTCGATTGAGGCTGAGCCCAGCTTCGTAGGCTTCTTTCAGAATACTGTACGAAACGCCAAAGCTATCGTTCACACCCTGTGTGCCGCCTATCGACTGAAACACCAAATCCACCGGCACCTTATTTTCAATAGCCTTGATGGTAGTAGTCACATGTGTGAGCACGCAGCTCTGTGTAGGTATCTCGAATTTTTCGCGCAGCTCGTCGAGCATATAAATGAGGCTGGTCACCGCTTTGTAATTATCAGTGGCCGGATTAATTCCAATCACTGCATCGCCGCTACCGTAAAACAATCCATCCACAATTTCGGCAGCAATGCCTTTCATATTGTCAGTCGGGTCGTTAGGCTGCAAGCGTACCGACATGCGTCCGGGCAAACCTATGGTATTGCGGAACGCCGTTACATTTTTAATTTTTGAAGCAACTTTAATCAAATCCTGATTGCGCATCAGCTTGGATACAGCCGCCACCATTTCGGGAATAAGTGCTTTTGATATTCGTTTCAGTGTAGCTCCATCCGTTTCATCCATCAGTAACCAGTTGCGGAGTTCACCTACGGTGAGTCCCACTATTTCCTGAAATCCAATGCGATCATGTTGATCGAAAATAATACGGGTCACTTCGTCATCGTCATAAGGAATAATTTCATCCTTCAAAAAATCGGACAGAAAAGTATCGGCCAACAGCATTTGAGCAGCCACACGTTCTTCACCCGACGAAGCAGCAACTCCGGCCAGCAAGTCACCCGAACGTTCGGGTGAAGCTTTGGCCAGCAGTTCCTTCAGTGAATGAAAACTGAAACTCTTATTTCCTATCGCGATTGTTCGTTTCACTTTTCAATATCTATAATTACTGATTTTTCTTCCAGTTGAGTTTTGCGATACGAAGCCACTTTGAACCACAGGAATGAAACTGCCAGTATCAACAAATAAATGCCAGCCAGCAGCAGGTTATAATAAATAACCGCAATCAACGAAATAACCGCAATAACAATAGCCACAATGGGTGTAGCAGGATAAAACGGGACCTTGAACGGACGTTCCATCTCTGGAGCATCTTTCCGCAACTTGAACATTGAAATCATCGAAACAATATACAAGGTGAGTGCACCAAATACCGATATCGTAATAATTTCGCCCGTATGACCTGTAAACAAGGCGATGATGCCCACCACCATGTTAGCAACAAGTGCTGCAGCCGGAGTATGAAAACGTTTATTGATTTTTCCCAATACCGGAGGTAGAAAGCGTTCTTTACCCATTTCGTAAACCGCTCTACCGGAAGCGAGGATAATTCCATGGAAAGAAGCCACCAATCCGAACAATCCAATAAAGATAAGCATATGATACAATAAGTGACTGTTACCTACCACGTGGCTCAAAGCCAATGGCAACGGTGAATCAGAAGCATCGGCACCCGGAGTTGGATACACCACCGATTCCCAACCGCCAACACCAACCGATGCACCAAAAGTAAGAACGGCCAGTACAACCAGAGTAAGAATAGCCGAACCGAAACCAATTAATATATTTCGCTGCGGATTAATGGTTTCCTCCGCCACATTAGCTACACCTTCGATAGCCAAAAAAAACCAGATAGCAAATGGGATAGCTGCAAAAGCACCTCCAAAACCATGTGGAAATGCATTTATCGCCAAATTCTTAACTTCGAAGTGAGGCAATGTAACACCTGCAAAAATAAGTAATTCACCCACCGCCAAAATTGTGATAAACAACTCAAACTGAGCTGCCGCTTTTACACCCGATATGTTTAATGCCGTAAAAACGACATAGGCTACTACGGCAATGAGCGTAGTAGATACGCCCGGAATAAACAGATGGAAATATGCACCTATGGCAGCTGCAATAGCCGGTGGTGCAAACACAAACTCAACTACCTGTGCCATCCCTGCCAAAAAACCCATATCATTACCATGCGATTTACGGGCATAAGCAAATGCCCCACCTGCATTGGGAATGGCACAAGCCAACTCGGTATAACTAAATGTAAAACACAAATACATGATAATAATAAACAGCGTGGCAATAGCCAAACCAAGTGTTCCTCCTACCGGAAGACCCAGATTCCAGCCGAAATACATACCGGAAATTACATACCCTACACCTAAACCCCACAACATAAATGGACCCAGTTTCCGCTCAAGAGACGGACTACTTTGCTTTAAACTTTCTTTAGCCATAAAAAAACAATTTAATTGATATTATCTGTTCTATTTTAATTAACCGTAATCCTCATACCAAGCTTACAATTAATTATTAGTTCCTTTCCTTTTCCTGAATGCATTTTGTGTGAGTACGAAGAGCCGCCACAAGCAAACAGAAACAAAAACACGCATAATGATTGACAAAAGTAATACTTTTGATATTAATAATTACATTTAGCATTTAAAAACTGTATTAATCTTTCTTTATTCCAATTTAAAACATTTAGTTCTACCTAAATATCAATATGTCACCCATACACCGTACACTGAAGTTCAATAAGGTGATAATACCCATATTTTCGCGTCAGACTCCTGTTAATTAAAAAGAGCATAGTTTCTATGAAGATCGCTATTTTTGAGATAACGCTGAATAGAATTTAGCGAATCAGATCATTGAATACTATCAATTTAAAGACCAGCATACAATTCATTTCAGCTAAAGTTTTTCTTTCATATTCTTCGTGTAGAAAAAATAATCTATCTTTGCCTTCGCATTCGGTTCACTTATCCGCACACCGCGGGAAGTGATTAAAAGGGAATCAGGTGAAACTCCTGAACAGACCCGCTACTGTAAGCTCTTAGATTAATGATTAATTGTAAATGATTAATCATTAATTAAAACATTTTGAACAACACTTTTGCCACTGGAACATCAGTTATCAGTCATCAGTAACCAGTTGAAGTCATTTCGACTGGTTACTGATGACTGTTTACTAATCACTGAAATCGGGAAGGCGTTCAACAATGGAGTAAGTCAGGAGACCTGCCATGTAATAAAATAATCAATAATCTCGTGGGTTAGATTTTGATGTAAATCTCATTATCTTCTATTTCTCTTTAATGTTTGCCCGGGCTTGTCGTTTCGGCGCGCACCAAAAAGATTAAGCAGCTTGTTTATTTCAAAAAAGCTCGTGTAATCCTTGTAGCATTCAAAGTAGATAAAGACTGAGGTTTATCCAGACTTTTCCACACAAATCAACAAAAACAATGGAAACAATTTGTCCTCGCTGCAAAAAAGCGTTTAAACCTAAAATGATTACTCCTTACCAATTTCTTTTTTGTATAAAAACAGATCCGCTAATAGTTCAGTATATCAGCGATAACTACGATAACAGCATATGCTCCGAATGTACAAAGGCTATTGAAGACGGGTTTTATACTTTTAATGTAAATCCGTCAATACTTAGTAGACTAAAAGGAAAAAACAGTGAAATAAGGTGAGTCTGGTGTAAATAAATCAACGCTTCGTACCGGGAATATATATCAACAGAATGTAAACCCCGGAGATTCAATTTTCTGGAAAGGAACCGTAGTTCAGAAATACTTTTCGGAGAGTTGCATGGAGAGTGGGTAGAAAACGGCGGCAATAATCAAAAAAGAAGCGGCTCATTGCAGGGCCGCTTCATTTTGTTACTTTATACAAACAATTTCCGGTCTACCCGGGCAAAGTCGGTAATGACTTCGTACGAAAACCGGCTGTAGTCTTCGCCATAGGAATTGACAATATAAACTCCTCCGGCTCCTGCCGTTTCGGCGGCTATAATTCCGGGAACGGAGTCTTCGAATATAATGGTTTCCAAAGGTGCCAGATTCAGTTTTTTCGCTGCTGCCAGAAAAACATCGGGAGCCGGCTTTCCGCGCAAGGTACCATCGTTATATGCCACTTTATCAAAATCGAACCAGCGGGTCAGGTTCATGTGTTCGAAATAAAAAGCCACATTTTCAATGCCGGCCGAAGTGGCAATGGTGAAAGGAACTTTGTTTTCGGCTAAGAAATTAAACAGGTCCTCCGCGCCTGCCGCCAGCTTCAAATCGTTTACGCAGAGGTCGCGATAAATTTGTTCCTTTTCCTGAGTCAGTTCGTTTACTTCGGTGTCAGTTAGCTGATCACCAAAAATGGTGCGCATAATATCGGGATTACCTTTACCATGTATTTTGGCCCGTTTTTCGTCAGGAGTCATGTGCATTCCTCTTTTTCCAAGGAATATATCAAAGGCTTCATCATGAAAAGCTGTATCCCAGAAAAGTGTTCCGTTGAAATCAAAAATGGCGGCTTTAAAAGTCATTCTTCTTTGTTTTATTGTTTTATAATTGATAAATTTCTAAATTCAAGTGCTGTGCCTTCGTTCTGAAAGCCTATAAATCCGGTAGTAGCTGTAAGTCCCGTAAGATTATTCTGAAGCACTCCGTTTACATACACTTTGAGTGTCTTTTTATAGCAAATAACTTTCATGGAGTTCCATTCTCCTAATGGTTTTTCGTTAGAAGGCTGTGCTTTTTTTACGGTGAATTTTACCGAATCGGTACATTCTTTGGCCCACAAGCCATTCATACAGATAATATCGCCTGCTGCCTTCGCTTTTTGTTGAACCTGATAGCATACAGGCCAAACAGTATCTTTAGGCTGAATGTGTACCAATACGCCACTGTTGCCAAGTGATTTTGTCCAACGCCATTCCACATTCAACGTGTAATCGGAAAACTTCTTTTTCGTCCTCAGATATCCGGTTGAAAGTCCGGTTATTTGCAACGTACCGTTTTCCATCTTAAAGACATCCGCAGCATTGACTTTTTTGTCTTTAATGATATAAACCCAGTTTGCAGCATCCGCTTTGCTGAAATACGAAGTCTTGGTTGGTTCCTTTGCCGCAGCCGGCTGTAGTGCAACTATACCGGTAAATGCACAAATAAAAAGTGCAGAGAGAATACTCTTTAAATTTAGCTTCATAAGAAAATAATTGTTTTTAAAAGACAGATAGAGCCTCCCAAATCATTGGTTTTCGAAAAGACGATTGTTACCTACTCCATCTGTTTTGCAAGAATAGGCGTTTGAAATTCGGCACAAAATTAGCGAATAAACCTAACTTACTTGCGAATGAGGTTTTTCTTTAACGTATTATCACGTCCGATTTCTCAATAAAACAACATGGAAAAGAAAACAGCAAGCACTACAAGAGGGAGTAAAAAAACAAACTGGCTGAGTAAGCCCCAACTGAATAGCCGACTCCAGAAAGAAAGTCGGCTCCGCTGCCGTCGTTTGTTCAGGGTGAGCAATTCAAGCTGGGTCAGATCCATCTCCAGTAATTCTTCCTGCTTAAAACCGAGGCGGGTAATGCCTTTATCGAAAAAGCCCTTTCGGAAAGCTGTGAATACGGTTTTAGGATGTCGCCAAATGCCCCAACCCATCGTCCAGAGTGGAAAAACAATGATCGGAAAGTTTTGATAAAAGCCGGTAGCTATTTCCCACGAGGCAATAAACATTTCGCCCTTCCAGGTAGTGTCCTGCCTGTTTAAGACGTGCTCCAGATCGTGAATATAAAGCATTCTCTTCCGCCACGGGTAGTTGGGCAGCTTAAGTGTGAGGTGTGGAAGCGGTACTTCAAAAGTTTTATCGTCCACACCTCCGTTTTCCGGAATGTTGTACTGACGATAAAACTGGTCGAGATGTTCGCGTAATGTCATCAAAAAAATAAAAATTAAAGTTCTGCAGCCGCAGCCTTATCAAGATAAAACTCCGCCGGACCGGAATATGATTGTATATACGAAGCAGGAAATTTTTTGAAGTCCTTTGTACGTTGAATTACTTGTTTTAATACGGCGGCTTTGGAAGAACCTGTTATAAGAAAAACTACCTGCTCGGCTTGGTTAATCACCTTGCCCGTAAGTGTAATTCTTTTCTGTCCGCTTGTGGGATGCACCGCAACCGCCACTGCATCGTCGGAATTCAGCAGGCTCATGTTGTCAGGAAAAATAGAGGCTGTGTGCCCATCATCACCCATACCCAGCAGAATTAAATCGAACAACGGAAGATCATTTCTGACAGGCAGTTCGGTTTGAAGTTGTGCCGCATAATGGTTGGCTTCTCTTTCCGGATCCACTTCGCCCGACATTCTGAAGATATTACTATCCTGAATTGGAACATTTTTCAGCAGACTCTCGTAAGTCATCCCGAAATTACTTTCGGCATGTGTAGGTGCTACGCAACGCTCGTCGACCCAAAAAAGTCGGATCAGGTTCCATGGAACGGAATCGGCATATTCTTTACTCAAAATACTAAACAGCAATTTAGGAGTGCTCCCACCGGACAAGGCCACGTTGAACGGAAGCGACTGTTTATTTTTTTCTTTCGTTTTCACCAAAATCAGTTCTGCCACAGCGCGGGCAGTTTCTTCGGGAGAATCAAATATATGTATGTTAGAGTTCATTTTGTTAGATAGTAAAGAGGCTTGTTCAAAAGTCTTTTCAGAACGTAAATCACAAAACGCACAAATTAATGCAATTATATTGAGTTGAAATCCAGTAAATAATATTCTAATTTTCAAATCTTATTTGCGAAAATTTGTGGTATTTGCGTCGTTTGCGTGCGTTTGACGCAACCTCTATTAAAAAGTCTATTCTGTTTTGAATTTTTTAAATGGTGGACGCCATTTCAGCCCTTTATTACCAAAGAGGGCGTTGGCTTCCTTAGGCCCCCAGGTATTGCTTTCGTAAAAATACAGCGGAATATCCGGGTTGTTTTTCCAAGCCTGAAGGATAGGGTCTACAAATTTCCAACTGGCTTTTACAGCGTCAGCACGGGCATATAGCGTTGAATCGCCAATCATACAATCGAGTAACAAGCGTTCATAGGCTTCCGATATTTTATTTTCGGCAAGGTCGGAATAATGAAATGCCATATTTACATTTTGTACCTTATAACCTGCTCCGGGAATTTTCATTCCAAAATCAACCGCCACGCCTGCATCCGGACTTATACGCAGAATAATCATATTGGTCGACTGCGCCATGCAACGTTGCTTGAACAGTTGATGAGGTGCCGGTTTCAGGTGAATTACTACTTCAGTAACGTGTTCCGGCAATTGTTTTCCGGTGCGGATGTAAAACGGAACATCGCCCCAGCGCCAGTTGTCAACAAAAACACGCATTGCAACGTAGGTCTCTGTTTTCGAATTAGGAGCAACATCTTTTTCCTGACGATAGCCTTTTTGTATGACATCATCCACCATCGTTTCTATGTATTGTCCGCGAACGACGTTGTCAGCAACTTCAGTTGGTTTTATCGGGCGTAAAGATTGTAATACTTTTACACTCTCATTTCGGATAGATTCCGAATCGAAAATGGACGGTGGCTCCATGGCCACAATTGCCAGCACTTGCAGCAAGTGGTTTTGAATCATATCGCGCATAACCCCCGAAGTATCATAATAGCCACCACGATTGCCGACTCCTATTTTTTCGGATGCTGTAATTTCAACCCTGTCGACATATTTCCGATTCCAGATAGGTTCGAAAAAGCCGTTGGAAAAGCGGGTAACCATAATATTCTGCACTGTTTCCTTACCCAGATAATGGTCGATGCGGTAAATCTGATCTTCGTTGAACCCTGTTCGGAGTTTTTTGTCCAGATCAATAGCCGTGTCGTAACTGTAGCCGAAAGGTTTTTCCACAATAATACGTTTCCAACCATCAGCTTCGGTATTCAAACCAAACTTAACCATATGAGCAGCCACTACTTCATAAAGAAAAGGTGGAATTGAAAAGTAATAAATAATGTTCTTCGGAATATCGAGGTCGACCGAAAGCCCATCAATATATTCTTTCAAATTTCCAAAATCTTCTTCTGTCTGGTTGTGTACTTTTTTGTAATAAATATGTTCCAGAAAGCTTTGTAGCTTTTCGGGATTTTCAGTTGCACCTGTTTTGGCAAATTCAAGCATAGAATTGCCCACATCTGTCCGATTCACCTCTTCTGTCTTTTCCTGACTTCCGGCCCCGACTACCGCAAAGCGTTCGGGCAATAAATTGTCGAGATATAATTGAAAAATAGCAGGCAAAAGTTTACGCTTAGCCAGGTCACCATTGGAACCAAAAATAACAAGTATCTGGTTTTCTATTGGATTTTTCCGTACGGGTTTCTTTAAAATTTCTTCCATTAAAATATGAGTTACGCGGATTATTACGAGCCGAATGACCGTTTAATTATTA
>Ga0302286_10002624_pt1 | contig 12391 bp, 12 predicted proteins | sample III_Fen_E2_3_FD_198765 | JGI IMG/M metagenome (GOLD analysis project Ga0302286, IMG submission 198765) | Peat permafrost microbial communities from Stordalen Mire near Abisko, Sweden - III_Fen_E2_3 | ecosystem: Environmental > Terrestrial > Soil > Wetlands > Permafrost | place: Sweden: Abisko...
CGGATACGTTTGTATTTACCGCAATGACATTCGTAATCTTTTACAGGCCCGAAAATTCTTTCACAAAAAAGACCGTCACGTTCGGGTTTGTAGGTTCTGTAGTTAATGGTCTCAGGTTTAAGAACTTCTCCGTGTGAGCGTTCAAGTATTTCCTCTGGTGACGCAAGACTGATACTGATCTTGGTGAAGTTACTCTTAACCTTATTATCTCGTCTGAATGCCATAATTTTTTGAAAAAAAATGTAAGAATATAAATGATTTTATTCTCAACGATCAAATTGAATCTTTCACAGCAAGCTGCAAAAGATTCAGTTTGAACTAACTATTCCAGGTTTACGCTTAATCCAAGTCCCCTTAATTCGTGCAATAACACATTAAGAGATTCCGGGATTCCGGGGTGTGGAAGAGGATCGCCTTTCACAATTGCTTCGTAAGCTTTCGCACGGCCAATCACATCATCCGACTTGACGGTAAGGATTTCCTGAAGGATATTTGCAGCACCGAAAGCTTCGAGCGCCCAAACCTCCATTTCACCAAATCGCTGACCTCCAAATTGAGCTTTACCTCCAAGTGGTTGCTGGGTAATCAAAGAGTATGGTCCGATAGAACGGGCATGCATCTTATCTTCAACCATGTGACCAAGTTTCAGCATATAGATCACCCCTACAGTTGCAGGTTGATCGAATGGATCACCGGTTTCCCCATCAAAAAGGTTTGTTTTGCCAAAACGTGGGATTCCGGCTTTGTCGGTATATTCACAGATCTGATCCAGTGTTGCACCATCGAAAATTGGTGTCGCAAAAGTAAGACCAAGTTCTTTGCCGGCCCAACCAAGCACCGTTTCGTAAATCTGTCCAAGGTTCATTCGCGAAGGTACACCAAGCGGGTTCAGAACAATATCAACAGGAGTTCCGTCAGCAAGGAAAGGAAGATCTTCATCGCGAACGATCCGTGAAACAATACCCTTGTTTCCGTGACGTCCTGCCATTTTATCTCCAATCTGAAGTTTTCGCTTTTTAGCGATGTAAACTTTAGCCAATTGAAGGATTCCAGCGGGAAGCTCATCTCCGATTGTTACATTGTATCTTTTACGACGAGCTACAGCTTCAGCTTCCTTGTACTTCATGATGAAATTATTCACCAATGCAGAAACCATGTCGTTTTTATCCTTGTCAGTCGTCCATTTATTTGGATTAACATTCAAGTAATCAACACCTTGTAATTGTTTTAGTGTAAACTTATTTCCTTTGGTAATTAAATCTCCGTTGAAATAATCTTTAACACCTTGCGAGGTTTTACCGTTTACAAGATTAAAAAGCTTGTCAATCAGAATCTCGCGAAGCCTGCTGGTTTCACTTTCAAGTTCAACATCGATCTGCTCAAGCAATGGTTTTGTAGCCATTTTGCCTTTCTTCTCTTTCACAACACGAGAGAACAGCTTTTTATCAATAACTACCCCATTCAGAGAAGGTGATGCTTTTAATGAAGCATCTTTAACATCACCGGCCTTATCACCAAAGATGGCACGCAAGAGTTTTTCTTCTGGTGAAGGGTCAGATTCACCTTTGGGTGTAATCTTACCAATCAAAATATCGCCAGGTTTAACAATCGCGCCAATACGTATTAATCCGTTTTCATCCAGATTACGGGTTGCTTCCTCACTTACATTCGGAATATCAGATGTAAACTCTTCAGCGCCACGTTTGGTATCGCGTACTTCGAGCGAGTATTCATCAATATGGATTGAGGTGAAGATATCATCACGAACAATTCGTTCGGAAATAACAATTGCATCCTCATAGTTATAACCCTGCCAAGGCATAAAAGCAACCTTCAGGTTCCGGCCTAATGCCAGTTCACCTTTCGCGGTAGCATAACCTTCGGTTAATATATCGCCTGTGTCAACTCGCTGACCTTTACGGACAAGCGGTTTAAGGTCGATACAAGTTCCCTGGTTGGTTTTTTTGTATTTCGAAAGATTATAACTCTTCGTATCGGGATCGAAACTGACATACCGTTCTTCGTCGGTCATATCGTAACGAATCACAATTTTGGATGCGTCAACAAATTCGACGATTCCGGGACCCTCAGCCGATAAATTAATACGGGCATCGCGGGCTATATTTCCTTCAAGACCTGTTCCAACAATAGGTGCTTCAGGACGTAATAATGGAACTGCCTGGCGCATCATGTTCGATCCCATCAATGCGCGGTTCGCATCATCATGTTCAAGGAAAGTGATCAATGAAGCGGCAATTGAAGCGATCTGGTTCGGACCAACATCCATCAGATTGGCATCCTCTCTGTTTGCCAACGGATAATCGGCATCAAGCCGGGCCTTTACTCTTGGATTGGTGAAATTACCATCCGCATCAACAATAGCATTTGCCTGAGCGATAATTTTACCTTCTTCCTCTTCTGCAGTGAAATAGGCAACATCCTCGTTATTTAAATTTACTTTACCGTTTGTAACACTTCGATAAGGAGTTGAAATAAATCCCAGATCGTTTATCTTGGCAAAAACGCAAAGCGAGGAGATTAATCCAATGTTTGGTCCTTCAGGAGTTTCAATCGGACAAAGTCGTCCATAGTGCGTATAATGTACGTCACGAACTTCGAAACCGGCACGCTCACGTGAAAGACCGCCCGGCCCTAAAGCCGACATACGCCTTTTGTGGGTCATTTCCGCAAGCGGGTTCGTCTGATCCATAAATTGCGAAAGAGCATTCGTTCCAAAGAAGGAATTAATAACCGATACCAATGTTTTTGAATTGATCAGGTCAATAGGCGTAAAAACCTCATTATCCCTAACATTCATTCGCTCGCGGATGGTGCGGGCCATACGGGCCAGACCAACGCCAAACTGGGTGAACATTTGTTCTCCAACTGTGCGAACACGGCGGTTCGACAAGTGGTCAATGTCATCAACATCAGTTTTTGAATTAATCAATTTGATCAGGTACTTAATAATCTCGATAATATCTTGATTGGTAAGTACTCTTGTTGTCATATCAATATTCAACCCAAGTTTCCGATTGATACGGAAACGACCAACTTCGCCTAAATCGTAACGAACTTCAGAGAAGAACAGTTTATCGATTACGTCGCGGGCAGTCGCCTCATCAGGCGGCTCCGAGTTACGCAGCTGACGGTAAATATGCAGAACCGCCTCCTTTTCGGAGTTACAAGGATCTTTCTGCAACGTATTATAAATAATTGCGAAATCACCCGAACCAGCTTCTTCCTTGTGTAAAAGAATAGTTTTGGTACCCGAGTCAAGTATTTCGTCAACATGCTCATTTCCAATCACAACTTCGCGATCAACGATTACTTCGTTACGTTCGATCGAGACGACTTCACCCGTATCTTCGTCGACAAAATCCTCAACCCACGTTTTTAAAACACGTGCGGCAAGTTTCCGACCTACATACTTTTTCAATGCAGTTTTTGAAACTTTGATTTCATCGGCAAGATCGAAAATTTCAAGGATGTCCTTGTCACTTTCGAATCCAATAGCGCGAAGTAAAGTTGTTACCGGTAATTTCTTTTTGCGGTCGATGTATGCGAACATCACATTATTGATGTCGGTTGCAAATTCGATCCATGAACCTTTGAAAGGGATTACCCTCGCAGAATAAAGTTTAGTGCCATTTGCATGGACACTTTGTCCAAAAAATACACCTGGAGATCTGTGAAGCTGAGAAACCACTACCCTTTCAGCTCCGTTAATGACAAATGAACCCGTAGGTGTCATATACGGAACCGTTCCAAGATATACATCCTGAACGACGGTATCAAAATCTTCGTGCTCGGGGTCAGTGCAAAAAAGCTTGAGCTTTGCTTTTAAAGGCACGCTATAGGTTAAACCACGCTCGATGCACTCGTCGATGCTATAACGTGGTGGATCAACCTGATAGTCAATAAATTCGAGGACGAAATTATTTCTTGTATCGGAAATCGGGAAATTCTCCTGAAAAACCTGGTAAAGATCTTCATTCTTTCGATCTTCCGGAGAGGTTCCCAACTGGAAAAATTCTTTAAAAGATTTAATCTGCACCTCCAGGAAATCGGGGTACTCTAGTTTGCTTCTTGTGGACGCAAAACTAATCCTTTGATTTATGAAATTTGAGGACATTATCAGCCAAATTAAGGAACCAAAATATAAACATGAAAAGGTTTAGAATCCCTTGACGGGATTCTAAACCGCATATAACCTTGTAGTACAGGTACAAATCCTATTTGATTTCAACTTCTGCGCCAGCTTCTTCAAGTTGAGCTTTAAGAGATTCTGCTTCTTCTTTTGAAACTTTTTCTTTGATAGCTTTTGGTGCATTATCAACCAGGTCTTTTGCTTCTTTCAATCCTAGACCAGCAAGTTCCTTCACTAATTTGACAACAGCCAATTTAGACTGACCTCCGAATTTAAGGATTACATCAAATTCAGTTTTTTCAGCAGGTGCTTCAGCCTCGGCTGCTGCTGCAGGACCTGCAACTGCTACTGCCGCTGCAGCTGGTTCGATACCATACTCTGATTTAAGGATACCTGCAAGCTCATTAACTTCTTTAACAGTAAGATTAACAAGTTCTTCTGCAAGTTTTTTAAGATCTGCCATTTTACTTGAGATTTAAATATTAATTGTTTTTTTATTCTAAAATTCTAAACTACGCATTCCGCTCCTCCAAAGTCTTCAACACACCAACAATGGTCTGTCCCCCTGATTGAAGAGCTGACATAACATTTTTGATCGGAGACTGAAGTGTAGCGATGATGCTGCCAATCAATTCTTCTTTTGATTTCACATTGATCAATGCTTCGAGCTGATCTGCACCTACATAGGCACATTGCTCAACATAAGCACCTTTCAAAACAGGTTTTTTGTTCTTCTTGCTAAACTCCTTGATGAGCTTTGCAGGAACATTTCCCGAATTTGAAAACATGATCGATGTATTATTTACAAGTACATCGCTTAGCTCTGAGGAGTTCTTTTCAGAATTCTCAAGCGCTTTACGGAGGAGTGTGTTCTTTACTACAACCAATTTAACGTCCCGTTTGCTGCACAACCTTCTGAGGTTACTTGTAACTTCAGCATTAAGGTTTGAGATATCGGCAAGATAATAATGGCTGTATGAGTTGATCTCTTTGGTCAATTGTTCAATAACCTGTATTTTATCTGATCTTTTCATTTCAACATTATTTACTTGTCCAGGCAAGTTTTTGGTTCAACCTGGATGCCGGGGCTCATCGTACTTGACACATAAATACTTTTTATGTATGTACCTTTTGCAGCAGCTGGTTTTAATTTCTGAATAGTGTGAACAAATTCCTTGGCGTTTTCCACAATTTTTTGTGGGTCAAACGATACTTTACCAACGGAAGTGTGTACGATACCGAACTTATCAACTTTGAAATCGATCTTTCCCATCTTTACTTCTTTGATGGCCTTACCGACTTCCATTGTTACTGTTCCGCTCTTTGGGTTAGGCATAAGACCACGTGGTCCTAAAATACGGCCTAACGCCCCAACTTTACCCATAACCGGGGGCATAGTGATCACTACATCTACATCAGTCCAACCACCTTTGATTTTTTCGATATAGTTGTCGAGTCCTACAAAATCTGCACCAGCTTCAAGCGCTTCAGCCTCCTTGTCAGGAGTAACCAATGCCAAAACCCGCACATCTTTTCCGGTACCATGGGGCAAAGTTACTACACCACGAACCATTTGATTAGCTTTCCTGGGGTCGACTCCCAGCCTTACATCAATATCCACCGAAGCATCAAACTTAGTGAAGGTAATTTCCTTTACTAATTGGGTTGCTTCAAGTAAACCATAGATCTTTCCAGCTTCGAGTTTCGCCAATGCAGCTTTCTTATTCTTGGTAACTTTTGCCATTTCAACCTTAACTTTAATTAGTTAATAATAGGTGATTTGCCTGTTACGGTAATCCCCATGCTTCTTGCAGTTCCTGCAACCATACTCATGGCCGCTTCTAACGAGAAGCAGTTTAAGTCGGGCATTTTGATCTCTGCAATTTCTTTCACCTGATCCCAGGAAACTGAACCAACTTTGTTAACGTGTGGTTCCGAAGATCCTTTTTTAACCTTCGAAGCTTCAATTAACTGAACGGCCACAGGAGGGTTCTTTACTACAAAATCAAATGATTTATCACCGTAAACGGTAATAATCACCGGTAATACTTTTCCTGCCTGATCCTGGGTCCTGGCATTGAACTGTTTACAGAACTGCATGATGTTCACCCCTTTGGAACCCAATGCAGGGCCAACAGGAGGTGAAGGATTTGCTGCACCACCCTTGATCTGTAATTTGATTAATCCAGCAATGTCTTTAGCCATAACGATTTTTAAAATAATTTACTTACTCCTTTTCAACCTGCATAAAGCTAAGTTCCAAAGGTGTTTTACGACCGAAAATTTTAACCATAACCTTAAGTTTCTTCTTGTCCACATTGATCTCCTCAATGGTTCCGTTGAAACCGTTAAATGGTCCATCAGTCACTTTTACTGTCTCTCCGATGATGAATGGGGTATCAAATTCTTCTCCGCTCTCCTGGAGCTCATCAACCTTACCAAGAATACGGTTTATTTCAGACTGACGCATGGGAACAGGTTCGCCCCCTTTTGTGTCGCCCAAAAAACCAATAACATTGGGAACATTTCTAAGCATATGGGCAATTTCGCCCACCAGTGAAGCTTCGATCAGAATGTAACCAGGGAAAAAATTGCGATCTTTTGCAACCTTCTTCCCATTCCGGATCTGATATACCTTCTCCACAGGGATTAAGACTTGGGATACAAATTCCTGTAGTCCTGAATTCGCTACTTCATTATCGATATATTCCTTGACCTTCTTCTCTTTTCCACCAATAGCTCGAAGAACATACCATTTACGTTGATTTTCGCTCATTACAGACCTCCAAGAATATAATTAAGAATAGAAAAAACTGTAAATAAATTTCATGAGTCCTCGGAAGCCGGAATCGATGAAAAAAATTACCAGTGCGGTTATAAACGAAGCAACCATCACTACTATTGCACTATTACGCAATTCACTCCATGTTGGCCATGAAACCTTGTGTACAAGTTCGTTATATGATTCGTTGAAATAATTTAAATTCATTTGTTATAGAGACAAATTTCGTTAAATAATTTTAATATTGACGGATAGCAAAAGAACCTAACGTTGTCCCTATGACGAGTATATCCGTGTTAATCAGCAAATACAGTCCCAAACCAATGTTCGGGACTGTATCACTTTATCTTGAAAATACGATTATTTTAAAATCTCAGTTACCTGTCCTGCACCAACGGTACGACCACCTTCGCGGATAGCGAAACGAAGACCAAGGTTTAAAGCTACAGGGTATATCAATTCTACAGTGATTGTAACGTTGTCACCTGGCATAATCATTTCTGTTCCTTCAGGAAGGTTGATTTCGCCGGTAATATCCAATGTACGGATATAGAACTGTGGACGATATTTGTTGTGGAATGGAGTGTGACGTCCACCTTCTTCTTTTTTCAGGATATAAACCTCAGCCTTGAAAGTTGTATGAGGAGTAATTGATCCTGGTTTAGCAAGAATCTGACCACGTTTGATCTCTTTTTTGTCAACACCACGGAGTAAAAGACCTACGTTGTCACCAGCCTGACCATCATCAAGGATCTTACGGAACATTTCAACACCGGTACAAATCGTTTTGCGGTTTTCAGCGCCAAGACCAATGATTTCAATTTCGTCACCAGTGTGAATTTTACCGGTTTCGATACGACCTGTAGCAACGGTTCCACGACCAGTGATCGAGAAAACGTCTTCAACCGGCATAAGGAATGGTTTGTCAACATCGCGTGGAGGAATTGGAATCCATGTGTCAACAGCATTCATCAATTCCATAACTTTATCTTCCCATTTTGCTTCACCGTTCAATGCGCCAAGTGCAGAACCCTGAATAACAGGCGTATTGTCGCCATCAAAATCGTAGAATGAAAGAAGATCACGAATTTCCATTTCAACTAGTTCAAGAATTTCAGGATCTTCAACCATGTCAACTTTGTTCATGAATACAACCAAACGAGGAACGTTTACCTGACGGGCAAGAAGAATGTGCTCGCGGGTCTGAGGCATAGGACCATCAGTTGCCGCAACTACGATAATAGCTCCATCCATCTGAGCAGCACCTGTTACCATATTTTTCACATAGTCAGCGTGTCCCGGACAGTCAACGTGAGCATAGTGACGATTTTCAGTCGCATACTCAACGTGAGCAGTATTAATAGTGATACCACGCTCTTTTTCTTCAGGAGCGTTGTCGATTGAATCGAAAGATTTTATATCACAAAGACCTTTCTTATTCAATACCATTGTAATTGCAGAAGTAAGCGTTGTCTTTCCGTGATCCACGTGGCCGATTGTACCAATGTTTACATGGGGTTTCGACCTGTCATAATGTGCTTTAGCCATAATTTAATTTTTTTTTGTGTTTAATATTTATTTTTAATTCATCTTTCAGAGCCGGTGATGAGAATTGAACTCATGACCTCTTCCTTACCAAGGAAGCGCTCTACCCCTGAGCTACACTGGCAAACTTGAGCGGGAGACGGGACTCAAACCCGCGACCCTCAGCTTGGAAGGCTAATGCTCTATCAACTGAGCTACTCCCGCTTATCCCTCCTAAAGGTTTGCCGTTAAGCTCTCCTGAAACGAGTGGTGGGGAGAGCAGGATTCGAACCTACGAAGGCGTACGCCAGCAGATTTACAGTCTGCCCCAGTTGGCCGCTTTGGTATCTCCCCAAATATTGTGTTCAAATAAAACCTTCGAACCACACAAATTCAATCTTCAAAAGAACAGACCATTTTAAAGAAACGTGCCTCAAAAATGGTCTGCAAATTTAATCTATTTTTTTTTCTTAAAAGCCAATTAAATTACTTTTTTAAAAATTATTTGGATTTGACTTTCATTTTGTATTTATCTAACTGTTTACGAAGCGCATCCACGGCTAAATCGACCGCTTCTTCAAAAGATTTTGCCTGTTTTTTAGCAAAAAGATATTCGTTCGCCGGTACCGATAGTTTAATCTCAGCGACTTTATTCTCCTGATCTTCGTCCTTTTCGAGTTTGAGTATCACTTCCGACCCAATGATTCCTTCGAAAAAAAGATCAAGTTTACTAATTCGCTTTTCGCAGAAGTCGATCAGCTTCTGGTCGGCTTTGAAATGAACACTTTGTACTTTTACGTCCATAAATTTTCCCTCCTTAAATTTAAGCTCTTGGATGAGCTTGTTTGTAGACCTTTTTTAACTGTTCGAACGTAGTATGCGTATAAATCTGAGTTGCTGCAAGATTTGCATGCCCCAGCAACTCTTTGATTGCATTCAGATCGGCTCCGTGATTGAGCAGATGTGTTGCATAACTATGTCGTAATATATGCGGACTCTTTTTTTCAATCGTTGTCACAAGCGACAACTCTTTTTTAACAATTCGATAGATCAATTTGTTGTAAGCCGGCTCCCCGCTTCCTGTCAGAAAAAGGAAATTTCCCGAATCGGGGAAAAGCTCATTCCGAAGCTGAATGTACTCAGTAAGCACACCAGATATCTCCAAAGGAAACGGAACCAAACGCTCTTTACTCCCTTTTCCGATGACCTTCACCATTCTTTCGTGCAGGTTCAGATCCGAAAACCGGATACCAACCAATTCAGACAACCTCATTCCTGTACCATAAAACAGACTCACCACAGCTTTATCGCGCCTCCCCTCAAAATCCTCCGTGAAAAATCGTCCGTCAAGCAGCGTGTTCATCTCTTTCTCCTGAACAAAAACCGGTACTTTTTTGCCCATTTTAGGAACCACAACTTTATCGGTAGGGTTCATCTCAATTAACCCTTCACGCATCAAAAACTTAAAAAAAGTCTTTAGGGTGGAGATTTTCCGGTTGATGCTTTTAGCCGAAATCCGGTGGTCCATTAATGAAACAATCCACTGACGAATAAGATGGTAGTCTACCGTTTCAACACAAAAATCCCCGATCAATTCCTTTCCAAATGAAATAAACTGGTCGAGATCATTTTCGTAAGCGGTAATGGTATGTGGTGAATACCGCTTTTCGTTTTTGAGATAGCTGAGAAAAAGTTCAGGATTCAACATTTCAGGTGAGAATGATTTTCGCACTCAAGATACGAAAAATTAAACTGTGCCTCCCAAATACTTTCCTTTCGGTTGATTTATTCTTCTGACCGCTGTAAATCTTCAATATAGATCGCCTTTTTAATCTCAGTGCGGCGGGTTATTGATGGTTTTTCGAAAGCCTGACGATTGCGAAGTTCTTTCACAACCCCGGTTTTTTCGACTTTTCTTTTAAAACGTTTCAAAGCACGCTCAATGTTTTCGCCGTCTTTAACTGGAATTACAATCATACGATTCGTTGTTTTTTATTGTATAAAATTCTTTAATATTTCGGACGGCAAATTTATGAATTTTATATCATTAATCAAACATTGAAATTAAAAAATGTTGAAAATTGAAAAACGATGGTCGTAAAGGTTAATAGCCCGATGAATTTTCATACTATTCAATTTCATTAATGTGAAAAATGTGGAAATACATAGAAATAAAGAAATATTTCAATCTATTTCCAGGCATTTCAATTTATTTCAACATATTTATTATGATTTAGATACTAAAACATACCGAAGTACTTAGAGGTAATTCACTGAATAAATTTAATATATGGTATCAGCTTTTTTAAAGAATCAGCCGAAATTACCGGTGCAAGATCATCAGATGATGAAAACTTCCCCATTTTATCACGGAAGTTAATGATTCTCCGGGCAGCTTTGAAACCAATATAAGGGTGACGTCCTATTTCCTGGATAGTCGAAAAGTTGATATTGAAAGTCTTAAGAGCCGATTGGTCGGCTGTAAAGTATTGTGAAACAGCTATGAAATTCTCCTCCCGCATTCCATAGACCTCTCTTAATTGTCCGACTGAATAGAATCCTCCCAGCAGATTTCGGTACCTGATAATCCTCGATGCAAAAACAGGTCCTATTCCAGGAATGTCAAGCAGATGAAGCGAATCGGTACTATTTAACTCCTGCATTTTCACATTTTGTTTTTCTTTTTTAATAAAAGGTCGCCGGATGGAAGTATCACGAATGGTCCCATTTTCTGGTTTTGGTCTAAAAACATTCTCCTCAACTTTTGCCACTGGCAATTTCACTGGCGGGATTACCATGTAACGATCAAGCTTATCGAACAATTCAGGGGTCATGCCAAAGATTTTTTTGACCCCCTCCTTTTCCGCAAACCGTCCACCCTTACCAAGGTATTTCATCCAATTGACTACGACCTTATGAGGTATGCCAATATTAAATAATGTCACAGAATCGACTTCGTTTGGATTAAAAACAACAGGATGAAATTCGGCGGCAACATCATTTTTTTTCTCCGTCTGTGCGAGATAGGCATTCACTTCGGCTTCCCATTTCGAGAAATCAGGTTTATCGGAGGGGATAAAATAGGGGATTAACTTACCGGCTACAATTAAAATAAAGATGATCAGGAGTAAAATGATAATTCCTGTCCGCTCCTTCCGCGAAAAACTAAACAATTCACGTATCCACCTAATTCGCATAGAGTTTCAAATTAGTAACCTGGGTTGATAACAAAATTACAAAAGATTAAGATATACCGGGACAATTGAAGATGAAAAAATAGCGGCAATTGTCCGGTTGAAATTTTATCGTTAAGTTTGGGGAGAAATTTGGGTAATTATAACATGAATTCAACGACCGATCATCCTTGCAATGTGCTGGTAACCTTTTGCGGGCACAGCAACGACGAACCCGAAGTTTTGCAGGTAACCGATTATTACCCGTTTTGCCTCGTGATGTCACAACAAAACTTTATTACTGCCGAAATAAAATGATGAATAAAGAAAAGATGTTTAGTTTTCCATTAATAGAAAAAAAGAAATCGATATCTTATATCATACTTTTGATCATCTGGAATTTAGGTTGTGCTTGTGGATTATTTTCTGTTTTCTTTAAGGACGATATCAAAAGTGTCTTTTTAGGTACTTTTCTTATTTCATTTGTTATATGGATAATTGGTAATTTGTTTGTAAAGAAGTATAAAATAGTTGGAAATTTTGAACTAAATACTAATACAATAAAAGTATCAAAAGAAAGTGATATACTTTATTTCGATGTTATCCGAACCAATGGATTAATATTAAAGTATTATGGAGCTAAGGGCGACTCCTTTGGTGCGTATGCCGGTCTTCTGCGAATAAAAGATGGCTCTGGTAATATAGTTTCATTTGAATATGATGGACAGCCTTATAAATTTGAATTTCTTGTAATAAAACAAT
>Ga0302286_10002626_pt1 | contig 12387 bp, 11 predicted proteins | sample III_Fen_E2_3_FD_198765 | JGI IMG/M metagenome (GOLD analysis project Ga0302286, IMG submission 198765) | Peat permafrost microbial communities from Stordalen Mire near Abisko, Sweden - III_Fen_E2_3 | ecosystem: Environmental > Terrestrial > Soil > Wetlands > Permafrost | place: Sweden: Abisko...
GCAGTTTCCTGATGTCAAGATGAAGGTCATCTACTGCCTGGATATACGTATTCACTGTGTTCTTGCTGCATTCAGCAACTTTTGCTATACTACGATTGGAATAGTCGTGCTGATGAAGTTGCAAAATCTTTCTAATGTCACTCATTTCTTTTGTTTTACCTGCCATGATTCCTTTGAGTTTTATTGTTCCTTGAACGCAAAGGTATGCTGAAATGTTGAAAAAGTGACCCAACATGAACCGGAAAAGTCTGAAAATCAAGTCTCTACATAAAGGAAATGACCCAACTTGCTCCGGAAAACAGGACGGATCGAAAACACCAAATAGTGGTGACCCAACTTGCTCCGGAAAAATGTCTTTTTGACCTATTTTCATCCTTTTCTAATTCAAATTCGGGTGAAACCAGGTCGCCTCATACGGCTATTGTATGGAATCGTTACTAAAACTATTCCGTTTAACATTGACCCAGCTTAGTCCGGAATACGTACACATCTATCTCGAAAATGAAATCATATTTCCACGAACCATCGCATTTGAAAGCAAGTATATTAATATGTAGGTAAGGGGTATTTTTCAGGTAATGATCAACAGAGCATCCGAGCCGTCGGAAACGTCCGACGGAGTTCGGATGCTCATTGAGTGTTAATAGGAATGCAATATGGTCAAATCATACCGTTTTCTTATTTATTTCAAATCCTTTGCTATATTTAAACATCATAAGAATTAAAACAATACCATATATTATTTGTCGCATGTTAGCTGCAATAGAATTAGACATACCTAAAAAACGCAAGATTTCTGGAAATAAGACCAACACAAATGAAGCGACGAAACTTCCCCATAAACTTCTCATGCCCCCAATGATTACAATCGTAAGAATAAATATCGATTCATCAATAGTAAAACTTGTTGGGTCAATGTAACTAATATACTGCGCATAAAGAACTCCTGGAATTGCTGCAAACATTGCACTCAGAGTAAAAGCAATTATTTTAGAAAGATATACATTTTTACCAAGTGATTGGGTAAAGATTTCATCCTCGCTTAAAGCTCGCAAAGTAAGTCCAAAAGAAGAATCGGTCAATTTTTTCAATATAAAGAATACCAATGCGACAAATGAAACAGTTAAAAGTAAAAAAGCCCACTTACTCTCTATATCAAATCCCAATAAACGTACAGCAGGAATACCTTCAATCCCCATAGGTCCATTCGTAAGTGACATCCAATTATTCATTAAAGAAAAAACTACCACTTGAATACCCAAAGTACAAATAATGAAATAATCATCAACTGTTCTCAATGCTATAGTTGATACAATTAATGCAAGTATACCACTTGCCAACATAGCAATGGGTAATATCACTAAAAAAGAAAGTTGAAAATTAGTAGCTAATAAAGCTGCTGTATAGGCACCAATTCCATAAAATCCAGCATGAGCCATAGAAATGAGACCTCCAAAACCTGCTGCAAGATTTAAACTTTGTGAGAGCATTACATAAATGCCTACTAATATTAATAAATGCAATATATACTCCATATTAAATCTCTGTTTTTTTAAGAAGTTTACCACTAAAGCCCAAAGGTCTAACAATCAAAAATAATATTAAAATAATATATGCAATGGCATCCATCCATTGACTGCCTATAAAATAGGCACCAACATGTTGGGCAGTCGCTAATAAAAATGCCCCCCCTACTAATCCCCAAGTACTTCCTACACCTCCAATAATCATTGAAACAATGCCGTACAACAACCACTTAAAGCCCATTGTTGGAATCATATCCCTATCAAAGGCCACTAAAAGTCCTGATATCGCGATCAAAACGGATCCGATACAGAAAGCCAATAAAATAATTTTATTAGAATCAATACCTATGATATTACTTAATTCCTGATTAGTTGCAATCGCACGAATGTTCCGTCCTATTCGACTATGTCTCATAAAAAAAATACAGACAACAATTATAAATAAACAAATTGCTACTGTAACAATTTGAGTCTTTGTTATATAAGCACCTAATATCTCATATCCAGCTTTAATATCACCAGAACGTATACTTTTGGTATCATCACCCCAAGCCACAGAAATAACATTCTGTAAAACAATATATAATCCCAATGACGCAATCATTAAAATCATCGAAGAAGCACCTCTTTTCTGCAAAGGTCTGTATATAACAACCTCACACAATATTCCGACAATTGCAGCACATACAATTCCTAATAAAACAGAAAGATAAATAGGAAAAGATAATTGTACAAGGAAAAGATAAGCAAAATAAGCTGAACATGTAAATACTGTAGCATGAGTCATATTAAAAAAACGAGTTGAATAATATATAATAGAAAACGAATAACTTATTAATATAAACAAGGCGCTATTTATGATTATATTTATTAATATTTGCATATTTATTAATGTTACTATTATAATCTACATTATTTAATATTATTTTCTGATTATTCACTATTTCGTCATGGTACACCTTCAAAAGATCATTAGTGTTATTAAAGAAAGTTCCTAAGAAATAGAAAAGGGCCGAAACAATAAAAGAAAAAGTGACAGAAAGAGTAACTGACCGTTTGAAAAAAGATCTCTCTCTTTCTTTTGCTTCTTTTTCATTTAAATCTGACAATTCTATTGTAATAGGATATATATATTTGGTATTAAGTCTATTTAACCAATACGTTGAAGTAACATATACGTTTTCAATAGACGTATATTTTCCCCCATCCCTTATTATATAAATATTTTTCCCATTTATCTTATGTTTAATTTTACATGGTGAAACTTCATAACTAGCATCAGACAGCTCAGAATACAAATAAAATAATTTAGTTCTTTTCTTTAATAAATCAGTTTCATCACCTGTTTTTTTTACAATTTCCTCTATTTCTTCTATACAACGATGAATTTTATCGGCATTATCTTGTACTTTTTTTTCTTTATTGATATTAATCATAAGCTTATTATTTAATTATTGTTTTATTCCATAAACATTACAATATCACATTTGGATCGATCTGTTTTCTTAGTTTTTAAGGGTAAAGGTCGAGATATCCTCAGCAAATCTTTTATGTTATCAGAATAAGTTCCATAATCACTATCTTTTTCATCAATTATTCTAATTCTAATAATATTATTAAATATATCCATAAAGACATTTAAAATATATGACTTTTTACTGTCGTTGCTTATATTTGTAATTTCAATTAATGCACTATCTAAACTCAATTTATTCAACGGGACATCTTCTTTTTTTGTCCGAACGAAGCGTAAATTTTGATGGAAAACGTCTTTTGTATCCTTACCTAGTAATATATATTTTGCGGCAGCAGTATCATTATTAGAATGCAATTTATTAATATAATAATTATAGACACTCTCTTTTCCTTTCTTCGCGAATCTATATATTTCTCCAGTCGAAATAAGCGATTTTAATACATATTCATAATTTTCCAATTTTGTAACATCTTTAGTTTTAATATATGGTAAATAACAGAACTTATCTTTAGGTATATGTAACAAATAATTATTATGATTACATTCCTTATATTGTTTAATAAATTCATCCCAAGTAATCTTTCCAAGCCCATCTTCTGGAATAAAAGATTTACTATCTAGGGCTAAATCTGCTACGGAAAATAAATTAATACCATGATACGTTTCTAAACCATCCCCTATTATTAGGACTCTTCTAATATTAGCCTTATTTTCTATACTTTCTCGATATTTATCTATGAAATCTTTGGCAATAGAAAAATAGGATATTTCATCATTTATAAAAACAGGGAAATTCCAATAATGCCTTGGAAGCAGTGTTGAAAAAAATGTAATTTCAAGTTGACAACCATGCTCTTTACATTTATTAATTAACATAGAAATTAATTCTGGATAGAACAAAATCTCTGAAGAAAAATTTTTGAAGGACGACTTCTTGGACGGATCTAATAAAGAAATTTCATTTTTTAGATAAGAATTTTGAAAAATATCCCAAAAAGAATTATCTCCATCATTATTAGACTTGAGGCTATTCCATTTATGTCTTAGTTCATCAAATATATCATTATCAATATTCATCATTTTTGTTATATTATTACATTCAACTTATAATATTACTAATATTTCTAAGAAAAAAGAATTTGTGTATTTAAAGTATTTGGCAAAGAATAATCCTTTTTTAATTTTCTAATTGCATTATTTAAATCAGATAAATTATTATTATTATCCAGATAAATGCCTATATTATCTTTATTAAAGTTCACATTTAGTTCCGTATAATAAGAAAATGCGATAGAATTAAAATAAGATTGGTTTTTATTTATAAATGAGATTGTTTTATCTATATCAGAATTATCTTCTCCATTAAAACCAAACATAAAATATGCATGTACATATATTCCGGTTTTAAATAATACATGCAAACATTTTTCACTCGTTTTAATATCAATTCCTTTATCCATTAAATCAAGTACTTTTTGACTTCCAGATTCAATTCCAATCATTACTAAGCGTAATCCACCTGCATATAGTTTTTGGGCAAAATCTTCATTAATGTATTTTTCTGCTCTAATCATGGTTGACCATTTAATTTTTAATTTGTTTTCTGATATTTGATCTGCTATTTTAAGTAAAAGTTTTGGAGATGGAGATGCACTCACAAATGAAAAATAGTTCGTACCATATTTTACTATTAATTGTTTAATTTCATTCAATATAACATCTACAGGTTTCTCTGCATATTTTAAGTTTCTAAGTTCACAGAATTTGCATCTGTTCCAATAACATGCTTTTGATATTTCTAATGGAAGTTGTATAACAGGAGAAAAATAATGTAACGCAAATAAACCATCGAAATCAGGACATGGAATATTTTCATAAATATTTTCAATATCAGAATTCTCATTATGATTAATTTCATTACTATTCTTATAAATTAAACCAGGAACTGAAAAAAGAGTATCGCTAGGATTTGTCAAAGCATTAGCAAAATCAATAATAGATTTTTCTCCATATCCTGATAAAACATAGTCAATTAATCTATTAAACCTTGGTTCTTGCATCAAAACAAGACCTACTCTTGAGATATATGGGCCACCTAACACGATCTTTACATTAGGTAAGACTGACTTAATTATATTAGAGAAAGATATTGCCGGAATCAATTGCTTGGGTGTTATGATACTAAATCCAACGACATCAATGTTTAAACGCACAATGTCCTCTAACTCATATTTTCTAAAAAAATAACTAAATATATTATTCCTAAGAGAAAAATCAATTGCGTCACTCGCATCTAAATAATTAAACGAATAATCAATATCCCCTAATGACAATATTGTTTCAGTATAATTCAAACCAAAAACCTTCAATGCGATATCTATTTGTTTAAATGCTTCTGCTATTTCTTTTTTATTTTTATAATATTCTAATGTACGTATCTCATCTTTATAAGATTGTATCTGATCTATAATATACTCTTTAGAATCAATCAATAATTCAAATTTTTTATCAATATGTGCTCTTTTTTTGTTTCCTAGAAATTGTTCATATTGGTACAACAACTCTTTTTTAGATGTAAAACAATCATAAAAGGATAGATTTATATCCTTTTGGACAACCTCATAGCCTTTATCTTTAAGTATACCTGTTAATAATGGAACACTTAAATATGGTTGATCTGGAAACCAAGGTGGAACAGAAGACAATAAAAATTTCATTTTTTATCAGTAATTATTTCTTTTATATTAAGTAAACTATCTGGTTTACTGATAAAGAACGCACCTCTTTTAAACACATCATCAATTTTCCATTCTTTCTTTAACTCTGAAATTATAACATTTAGAGACTTCTTTACATAAGATTTTTTATTATTTCTTTTCATATAAAACTGATTTTTTATTTGTTACAACTCTTACTTCTATCTCTGGTATTATATCACCATTTTTATCAAATTTAATTCGTCCTGAAACACCATTAAAGTTCATTTTATATAACAGAGCTTTTGTCTTATCAATACAAGAATTGCTTTTCTTAAATGCAATATAGAATGAAGATAGATTATCAAATCCTAAAGCTGTTAATAGTGAAGGTTCAGTTCCTTTCAATTCTCTATATTTTTTCTTAAAATATAGATTATCAGGACTTTTCATGGAGGTATTATATTCAGGCCTTGTATATACTATTCCATTTGCCGCTTCCCCCAAATTCTTTATAATTGCGGAATTATCAAATGTTACAGGAGCCATTATCTGAGACTGAATTCTAAGTTCTCTTATTTGCTTAATAATATTTAGATATTGCATATCTATAGCAATAACTAGAAGTCCATCAGAATGATTATTTTTAATTTTTGTCAATTGAGTTCTAAAATCTATATCATCAGATAAAAAAGGCTCTGAAACTCCGATCTTTCCACCTGATTTAATATAGTCTTTAATAAATACATTTTTTAACCCAACACCAAAATCATTATTCAGATATAAAATAGAAACTGTTTTATATTTATGTTTCTTTGAAAAATCAGCAAGAGTTTTGCCATCATACACATCTGACGGATATATTCTAAATATATAATCGCCTGCATCCGTTAATTTTGGAGTCGATGCAGTTGCTGATATCATTAATATCTTATTTCTTTCACAGATAGGAGCCACAGACAATGCCTCTGTTGATGATGCTAATCCTATAATAGAAACAACTTTATCAACTTCTATTAACTTATTTGCGGCAGAAATGGCTTGCTTCGCATCTAACTTACTATCTTCTATTATCAGTTTAATTTTCGATGAAGAACTTTTATTATAATAGTCAGCTGATATTTTAATTCCATCTAAAATATTATTTCCTATATCAGAAGCTGGTCCCGTTAATGGCAAAATAACGCCTACTTTTATTTCATTTTTTTGTTTTCCATTATTATCAAAATAAAGAACACTTCCAATTACAATAACTGCAATGACTCCAATAATGATTAGAATTTTCTTTTTCATATTATTTATTCTTTTATTGTTCCCAGATCTATTTTAATTACTCTTTTATCAAAACTATCAAATAAATATTTTTTATGTTCAACTATTAAAAACGTTACATTCTCAGATTGCAACTTCTTTATAAGACCACAGAGCATATCTGCATTATTTTCATCTATTCCTGCAAACGGTTCATCAAATAACACCAACTTAGGACTATGCATTAAAACATTCCCAAATGCTAATAATTGTTTTTGTCCTTCACTAAGATGAAACGGAGTATATTTACGCATTTCAGCCAATAACGGTATTGTATTATAAACATTATCCCTTCTTTTTTTAGCTTCAGCTTTTGAATATATACATCCAAATGTTAACAAGTTTTCTTCTATCGTAAAGTCTTCAAATACATTTTTCTTCTGTGGTACATAAACGATTCCGATTCTTATCATTTTCGAAATTGATAATGCCGTAATATTATTTTCCTCAAAGAATACTCTTCCATCATCCGTCCATGGTTTTAATAGACCGCATATTGTTTTCAACACAGTACTTTTACCCGACCCATTTCCGCCCGTGAGCAAAACGATTTCACTTTTATTAATTTCAAAAGAGACATCATTTAAGACCTGTTTTTTTCCATATCCGGTAGTTATATGTTGTACTTTTAACATTTAATTATTCCTTTTCCCATTTGTAAAATTCGATCACTTGTTGCTTCAATATACTCAGAATCATGTTCTATTTGCATAATAGTTTTACCTTCTTTCTTTAATTTTTTTATTAAAGATATAATTTTTAGACGATTGTCTTTATCAATACCTGCAACAGGTTCATCTATTAATAACAAATCAGCATTATTTGCAATACAACATCCAAGCGTCAATAATTTCTGCTGACCATAAGAGATATTTCCTGCCAACTCATTTTTTTTCTCATTTAATGAAACCTTTTCCAAAATTTCATCTATTCTTTGAGAAGAAGCTTCTGTAGGAAAAGAAAATATTTTCTTTTCCATTGCCAATAAAATATTTTCATAAACGGTTAATTGTGAGGCTAATCGCAGATCCTGAAATGTACGTCCAATGCCTAACCTATTTAATCTATAGGGAGAATACCGAGTAATAATATTTCCTTTAAAATCAATATTCCCTTTTTCTGGTTTTAAATAACCAGAAATAACATTTATCAACGTAGTCTTTCCAGAACCGTTTTCGCCTCTTAGAGTATATATAAAGCCCTTCTCTATGTTAAGATTAACTCCATTTAGGACATTTATATTACCAAAAGATTTATGTATATCTTCCATTTTAAGAATAAACATATATCATTTTAATTTTTACAATCTTTATCAATATTTACAGCAATAAGTAATTTATCTCTTAGTTTACTTAGTTTATCCTGTAAATACGTAATTTAAGCACAATTATCTTGTACAAAAATAGATAAATATTATCAAACATGTACATTTTATTAACAAAAAAACATATAATTATATTATTTTAATATTAGATTATATTTCAGTAACTATCTAAAATTCAGCCTATTTTTAATAGTACCACTATCAAATACAGTGGTTTCTCTATTAAATCAACAACTAATGTGGTAATAATTTTGTATCTTTGCAAGATGATGTGCGACAAGAGGTCGCACAAGTAATTGTTCAGCATCATGTCTGAACCTATTGTTCCGTCAATAGTAGCCTAAAGAGGCGTGCGTGACCGGCAACGGTTGGGTGCGGAGCCCTCTTGACAACGAAGTTCCATCCTAAACGTCATAGGTAAAGAACGGCAAAGCTGACCGATATGGGTAACGCAGGTGAACCGCTGCACCATCGTAACAAAGAAATGGCTCACTGATGTTTACGAGCCATACCAAAAGGAAAGCAGTCAGGATAGCGCTCTGTTATATAGTGCTACACGGATGTTGAACTGCCGGTGGATGGGCGGGCTCTAAGTCGGTCGTCAGTTGCTTGTGCGGAACTTGGTAAGCCCGTATTTCTCCCATCAGCCAATCCGGATGGGTAAGCAAATCGTAAGAATAGCCGAATGGAGTGCGGGTAAAGGATTGTGGAGAAAGCGAATGCCATGATTTAATGTCATGGACAGGGATTTCAATATCACCCCACGCGAAAGCGGGCAGACTTCCACAGGGTAATTCTTTGTGAAACGAATTGTAGAACTTAACGAATGAAGAAACAGCAAAGGAGCGAGGCGAAAGCCAAGTGTGCATCTTCAGCCAAGTGCAGAACATCATGGAAGGGAATCGACTTCACACGATGCGAACGCAAGATAAGGAAGCTGCAAGTCCGAATAGCAAAGGCTCAGAAAGAAGGAAGATACAACAAGGTGAAAGCCCTACAACATCTTCTTGTTACCTCCTTTGAAGCCAAGACATTGGCGGTAAGGAAAGTGACAACCAATAAAGGAAAACGTACGGCAGGGGTTGACCATGTACTATGGGATACCGATGCCAAGAAGATAAACGCAGTGTGTTCTTTGAAACGGAGAGGGTACAGAGCCTTCCCACTGAAAAGGGTCAATATACCGAAGAAAAACGGGAAGATGAGACCACTCGGGATTCCGACCATGAAAGACAGAGCCATGCAGGCTCTTTATCTGATGGCTTTGGAACCCATTACGGAGACAACGGCTGACGCCAACTCTTATGGATTCAGAAAGTTCAGAAGTACGGCAGACGCTATTGATTCCTTGCACAGATGGTTAAGCAAAGATTGTTCTCCCCAATGGATATTGGAGGGAGACATCAAAGGATGCTTCGACCACATCAGCCATGAATGGCTTCTCGATAACGTACGAATCGACAAGCTCATCTTAGAGAAATGGTTGAAAAGTGGAGTTGTGTTCAATAAACTGTTACAACCCACCGTGAAGGGTACTCCGCAAGGCGGAATCATCTCACCGACACTTGCCAACGCTACGCTTGATGGCATGGAAAAGATGATAAAAGAGAGGTACAAGGTGAAATATATCGATGGTAGATTTTATCATCCGAAAGTGAATTGCGTGCGTTATGCCGATGACTTTATCGTCACGGCGGACAAACGGGAGATATTGGAAGAGATAAAATGCATGTTGATTGAGTTTCTTGGGGAGCGTGGTCTCACGCTATCCGAAGAAAAGACACTGATAACGCATATCAGCGAAGGTTTTGACTTCTTGGGGTTCAATGTTCGGAAGTACAACGGTACATTGTTAATCAAACCATCCTCTAAAAGTCAGAAACGATTCACCGAGAAACTGCATGAGGTCGTGTTCGAGAAAAACAAGGCTGTAACACAGCAAAAGCTGATAGAAGACCTCAACCCCGTATTGCGAGGATGGGGCAACTACTACAGCGGTGTGGTATCGAAAACTACGTTTAGCAAGATAGACCATATACTAACTAATCAGTTAAAGAGATGGTCTTATCGGAGGCACACGAACAAGTCAAGGAAATGGATAAAGGACAAATACTTTATCAAGGTCGGCAGTCGGGATTGGATTTTCGGCTTCAAGTATAAAGGATGTGAGAAACAAGCTGTCTTTGCACTCATAAAGCTGGCGGACATACCGATTAAACGACATGTAAAAGTGATGTGTGAAGCCAACCATTATGACCCGTCTTGGGATGCCTACTTCTTGAGGCGGAAGCTGAAAAGCAGCCGCACACGTACACCCCGAAAGGGTACTTTATTAGAAGCCGTTTCCTGCAAAGGAGCGGATGAGCCGATTTAGTTTTATGAGAACTAAATTTTGAATTATCGGAGCTGTATGCGGTGAAAATCGCACGTACAGTTCTTAATGGGGAAAGCGGCGGTAACGCCGCCGACCTACATAACAATCAACAGACAGTCGCGCAAAGCAAAAGACCCACGTAATGAAAGATAGTATTGATTTTGGTAAAGAGAATGTGGGGAGACTGTTTCGTAAGATGCTGCTGCCCACGGTGATGAGCACAGTCTTCACTGCCTTATTCTGTATCTCCGACGGTATCTTTGTTGGCCACGGCATCGGAAGTGATGCTCTCGCCGCTGTCAATATCGTAGTTCCTCTTTGGCTATTCGCCACAGGGGTGGGACTTATGTTCGGCATGGGTGCATCGGTTCTTGCAGCCATCCATCTGTCTAACGGCAAACTCAAAGTGGCACGTATCATCATCACTCAAGCGGTGATTGTGTCTTCCGCCTTTCTGATTATTTTCTCACTGATTACCAGTTTGTTTGCCTCCAAGACAGTAGCGATCCTTGGTGCTTCGCCCCAGCTTACGCCATTGGCTGTGGATTACCTGATAGGATTCATTCCCTTCTCGGCCACCAATGCACTCCTGTGCTCTGGCGGTTTCTTTATACGCCTTGACGGTTCACCGAGGTATGCCATGGCATGCAGCATGGTAGCGGCAGTCATCAATATCATTCTCGACTATCTTTTCATCTTCCCTTTTGGGTGGGGAATCTTCGGTGCCGCAATAGCAACGAGTATCGGAACCGTCGTGGGATGTGTGATGATTCTCATCTATCTATTCAACCCACGACACAAACTTCATTTTATCAGATTTAAGTCGAGTTGGAACAGTATAAAACTAACCATGAGAAACACATGGTATGTCTGCAAACTGGGAGTTTCGTCGTTCCTTAACGAGACAGCCAATTCGTGTATGATGCTCTGCGGAAATCTCGTGATGATGAAGATAAACGGCAATGACGGAGTAGCGGCATGGAGCATTATCTGTTATTTCTATCCCATCGTATTCATGATCTATAATGCCATCGGATTGTCAGCACAGCCCATCATCAGTTACAACTATGGGAGAGATGACAGCTCGAGAATCAGGAAGGCATCGATGCTTGCTCTCAAAACAAGTGTAAGCTGCGGTATTTTGTTATTTATACTTACCGTACTTTTCAGTCACGAGATTCCATTGTTATTTGTCTCATCAACCACACAGGCATATCGGTTTGCCGTAAACGGACTTCCCATCTTTGCCATCGGGTTTATTTTTTTCGCTGTAAGCATGACCGCCATATCCTATTTCCAAAGCGTGAAGCAAGCCAAGAATGCCATCCTCGTCACCGTCATACGGGGTTTTGTCTTTTTGATCATCTGTTTCATTACGATGCCTATGATATTTGGCGAAGTTGGTGCATGGCTAGCAGTACCCGCTGCCGACGTATTAACCACAGTAATTGTGGCAATTATCTATTTCAGAAGATAAAATACGAAGGGGAATATACATCTTTTAGTATTTTTCTCTCGATATTGTATGGATTTTATTGTTATCTTTGCGAACTAATAGTCCATTTCAATGAAAAGAATAACATTCATACTCATGTTGATGATTGTTTCCCTAAGCTCATCAGCATACGATTTTCTCCGGCCCGTTAAGGGACAGATACCGGGAGGATATGATTTTTGGG
>Ga0302286_10002628_pt1 | contig 12385 bp, 9 predicted proteins | sample III_Fen_E2_3_FD_198765 | JGI IMG/M metagenome (GOLD analysis project Ga0302286, IMG submission 198765) | Peat permafrost microbial communities from Stordalen Mire near Abisko, Sweden - III_Fen_E2_3 | ecosystem: Environmental > Terrestrial > Soil > Wetlands > Permafrost | place: Sweden: Abisko...
CCTTTGATCCGTACTCACATACGCCTATGATGGCTGGTGTTCAGCAACCGGGGATGACAGGTCAGGTAAAAGAAGATATTATAAGCCGTTATTTCGAACTCGGCGTGGTTATCTCCAAGGGTCAGTTATCGGTTCAACCAATTATTCTGAATTCTGAAGAATTTATAAAGCCTGACGGTTCAGCTCAGAATGAATATTCCTGTCCGTATCTTTCATTTACGTATTGTTCTGTTTCTTTTGTTTATCTCCTGGATGGTAAATCGGGAATGGAAATGGTTTATCACGATAAAGTTACAGAGGTTGTAACAAGTTATACATTGGATGCTTTACAAAGCCGGGCTGTTTTTAACCGTGTTAATTCAATTCAAAAGATCATCGTTCATTTTAAAAATATAGGTTGAAAACTTTGTTTTACTTTAAAACAACAAAAAAAGTCATGCCTTGACGCATGGCTTTTTTTGTTGTACTTTTCGGGGTAAAAATGTTATTGTTATAAATATTAGAACCTGCCATCCATAATTTCTTCTGTTTCTATCAATTATCCACATTAAACGCAAATTAGTCCACATATGAAATTGAAATCTGAACTAAATTTGCAGTGTTGAAACAGGCAGTAAATTGATCCATGATAAAAACAATCGAATATCTGTTGGATTGACAATCAAGGAAGAACTTTTAAATGTCAGTCGCCTAAAAAAGACCAGTAATAACCAATTAAATTAATACTCCTTCGTTATGATAAGTCTTACTCCCAAAGTTTTGGTTACAACAATTTGTATTGTTGTATCAACCATTGTCCCGGCAACCACTTATTATGTGTCTCCTTCGGGGAGTGCATCGGGAAATGGTACTATTGGCAATCCGTATAATTTTTCAACTGCTGTAAGTAAGACTCTGACTGCAAATGATTCGGTAATTATTCGTGGCGGTATGTATAACTTTGTCAGTGCCCAAAATATTTCTAAATCGGGAACTGTTGAAGGAAACTTACACATTGTGGCTTATCAGGGTGAAAACCCGGTCTTTGATTTTAGGAACCAGGTCTATTCAAGCAGTAGTCAGGGAGTAAAAGTATCAGGGAGTTTTGTTCAATTAAAAGGAATTGTTGTCCAGGGGGCAGGTGATAATGGAATTCAGGTGACCGGGAGCAACAATATTATTGAACATTGCACAACCCGGTGGAATTGCGATTCAGGGATGCAAATGAAAACAGGAAGCAATAATTTAATCGTGAATTGTGATTCGTATGAAAACTTTGATTATAAATCGGGAGGTATTGCCAGTCCTGATTTTGGCGGAAATGCAGATGGCTTTGCCGATAAACAATATACGAATTCAGGAACAAATACCTACAAAGGTTGCCGTTCATGGCGAAATGGCGATGATGGTTGGGATAGCTATGAAAAGATAGGAAATACGGTTTATGACAGTTGCTGGAGTTATGCTATGGCCCCTTCAACTTTTGATATGACTGATAATATCCGGTTTAAAACCGATAGTGCAACCTGGTTTTATCAATTCAAAGATGCCACAACCGGACGATATATCATGAAAAATTACGGTAATGGAAATGGATTTAAACTAGGTGGCAATTATACTGAGAATAATGCGACTGTTCACAACTGTCTCTCAGTAGGAAACAAAGTAAAAGGGTTTGATCAGAACAACAATGCCGGAATAATGACCGTTTATAATTGCACTTCATATAACAATGGAACGAATTATGGATTCTCAAACAGTACTTATGGTACATTGATTATTAAAAATTGTGCTTCTTTAAATAGTAAAAGCTCAAATGCTTTTAATTCCAAATCAGTTGTTCAGGGCTACAACTCCTGGAATACCGGATTTACATGTGCTGCAACTGATTTTATTAGTCTAGAAGATTCTCAACTATTGAATGACCGTCAATTGGATGGATCTTTGCCTGATATTTCATTCCTACACCAGACTTCTACAAGTGGACTGATAGATAAGGGTGTTGATGTAGGATTACCTTTCTTTGGATTATCTCCTGACCTGGGCGCTATAGAATACAATCCCGGTTACACGGATATACCTTCGTTTCCGTTACTGGCTGACGATGTTTCAGTAAGCTATTCTTCTTCAAAACATGAAATCTTAATTCAGGGATCTATCTTTAAAGTAGACCTGTTTCAAATCACCGGGCAAGAAATGTATGCCCAAAGAATTTCAACAAATCAACTGACTATTCCGGCAAATAAGATCACAAAAGGAATATGTCTGGTGTGTGTGAAAACTCAACAGGGAAGTTCTTTTACAAAAAAGATACTGGTCGATTAAGTGTATCCTGAACAAACCCATAAAAATTACCGCAAGCGATGTTTGCGGTTATTTTTATGCTTTTTAAAAGATAGAATTTGAAAATAGATTTATGTATCTTTGCGACTTAAAAAAATAAAATGTTGGGTAAAGTATTATCGGGAGAAGCATTTACTGCGGTTCGCAACCGTAATTTCAGGTATTTTTTAGGGTATCGTTTTTTTATGACTATGGCCACCCTGATGCAATCGGTGATTGTGAGCTGGCACATGTATTTCCTTACAAAGAATGTTTTATGGTTAGGGATGATCGGATTGGTGGAAGTACTGCCGCAGATATCCATTGCCCTTTTTGCCGGACATTATATCGACATTTGGGATCGTAAAAAAATTGTGACGAATACTACTTTCCTGTTACTCCTCGGTTCGTTTATTCTAATGTTCTACAGTATTGAATCTTTTCATTCTTTCGAACGGTTAGGCATCTGGCCTGTATTTATCACCATTTTCCTCACCGGGTTGTCACGGGGAATTCTTATGCCTGCCAATACTGCATTGCTGGGACAATTGGTAGATAAAAAAGATTATGCCAATGCAGCTACCTGGAGCAGTGCCAACTGGCAGGTAGGGGCTGTAATGGGACCAGCCCTTGGAGGACTGATTTACGGATTCTCATCTATCACGGTAGCTTATAGTACAGTTTTTATTCTTTACTTTATTTCGCTTATTATTTTCAGAACTGTACCAATAGAGCATCTTATCCTTTCAGCAAATAAAGAAGAAGATATGTTTAGCCGGATTCGCGAAGGCATCATGTTTGTTGTCAAAACGCCCGAATTAATGGGGGCTTTCTCCCTCGATATGTTAGCTGTATTGTTTGGTGGTGCAGTAGCTATGTTGCCGGTTTTTGCGTCTGATGTGTTACATGTCGGACCTGAAGGACTCGGATTCTTGCGCGCCTGTCCTGCAATAGGTGCTATCATGATGTCATTTTACCTGATGTTTTATCCACCGGTGAAAAACAGTGGCAGGACATTGTTGCTCTGTATTGCGGCTTTTGGAGTTTGTATGATAGGATTTGCGTTTTCCCATCTTTTCTGGCTTTCAGGATTGTTATTGATGATGAGCGGATTGTTCGATAATGTGAGCGTGGTGATCCGTGGTACTATTCTCCAGCTCTATACTCCGGAGTACATGCGCGGAAGGGTAGCCTCTGTAAATAGTATCTTTATCGGTTCGTCGAATGAACTGGGTGCTTTCGAATCGGGTATGGCAGCAAAACTGATAGGACTTGTCCCTTCAGTAGCCTTTGGCGGTATCATGACTCTGATTGTAGTGGCGGCTACAGCAAAGATGAATCCAGTCTTGCGTAGATTGTCACTAAAATAAGCAAAAGCTGAAACCTATTCTGACTTCAAAGAATCTGCTTTCCTTTTTCTTTTTAATTCCTTCAGTTCAGCTCTTTTCTTTACGGCAATCGAAAACAGAATGGAAGTGGCAAGTAAGCCGATTATTACGGCTAATGATGAAAGATTTGAAATATGAAAAGCATATCCGTGCTCAATGTTGAATTCATTGACACACATTTTTAACCCGATAAAGGTTAGAATACCCGAAAGGGCATATTTCAGGTAATAGAAATACGCCATAATACCACTCAGGGCAAAATACATCGATCGCAGGCCCAGGATGGCAAAGATATTTGAAGTATACACGATAAAAGGATCTTTCGATACCGATAAGACAGCCGGAATAGAATCTACTGCAAAAATCAGGTCGGAAGCTTCGATAACCAGTAACGCTATAAAGAACGGGGTAGCATATAATATTTTATTCGTGCGGACAAAAAAGTGCGGCCTAGACATATCCTGGGTTACCGGGAAAATCTTTTTAAATATTCGGATCAGAATGTTTTTATTGGGATTGTATTCTTTGTCTTCTTTTTCAAACAACATCTTAATACCGGTATAGACCAGGAATACTCCGAATATATACATGATCCAGTTGAATTTCTGTATAAGTGCCACTCCTGCAAAAATAAAGACGCCACGCATAACGATAGCCCCGATTATTCCCCAGAATAATACCCTGTGCTGATATTTAGGTTCAATTTTAAAAAATCCGAAGATCAGAATAAATACAAAAAGATTATCTACACTCAAAGACTCTTCAATCAGATAACCTGTTAAAAACTCAAGTGCCTTTACTTTGCCTACCATGAAAAAAACACCTGCATTGAATAATGCTGCCAACGTAATCCAGAATAAACTCCACAACAGAGCTTCTTTTACTTTTACTACCGTATTTTTCTTGTGAAAAACAAAGAGATCAAGTGTTAACATGACCAAAACAAAAATAATAAACGCGATCCAAAAACTAATACCAATTTCCATTTTATTATCAGGAATTTTAATGTTGAATTTCCCGGATTGTAATTCTGAGAAACACTGCAAAGTAACTCAATTAAATGCACATATGCAACTTAGGGTAAGTTCAACATCCTATTGAGAATTAATCTTATAAGATAAGTTTTAAAAAGTGAAAAAATCACTATCTTTGCATTGTGAAAGGTTTAATAAGTTGAAATTGTTGGTTATGAACGTTTCGGTTGAGCTCCAGCTGCAATGATCACGCATTCAACGACTCTTTTGCAGTTACAACTTCTTAAATGAACTTAATGAAAAACACACACTCAAGAACATGGATTTTTTATGGGTTGATGTTGACTTTATTCTGCATCTTCACATATATTCTGTTTCAGAACAGTAAGAGTTTAGATGGGCAACTGCTTGCTCAAAACAAACTTTCAAGTGTAATAAAGTACGGTGCTTCTAATAGCGATTTTGGTCTGTTCAAACTTTCCATCCTGAATAACATTGCAGAACCTGCTGCAATGTTGTTGCTTCAAATCATTTCCATTCTAATAGTATCCAGAATTTTTGGTTATTTATTTGCCAAGATTGGTCAGCCAACTGTGATTGGAGAAATTCTTGCAGGTATCGTTTTGGGTCCTTCGTTGCTGGGTTACTTTTATCCTGATGCATTCCACTTCCTGTTTGCAGCCAAGTCATTGGGTAATCTGTATATTTTAAGCCAGATAGGGCTAATTTTATTTATGTTCACCATTGGAATGGAATTGAATATAAATAAACTGAAAGATAAAATGAGTGAAACATATGTTATCAGCCATGCAAGTATTCTGATACCCTATTTCTTTGGGATGCTTATGGCTTATTTTGTATATGAAGAATTTGCGGCTAAACAGACAGATTTCCTTTCCTTTGCTTTGTTTATTGGGATTTCGATGAGTATCACTGCCTTCCCTGTGCTGGCCAGGATTGTTCAGGAAAAGGGGCTGTCTAAAACCCATTTAGGAACCATTGCTATTGCCAGTGCAGCAAATGATGATGTTACTGCCTGGTGTATTCTGGCGGCTGTTATTGCGATTACAAAAACCGGAAGTTTTGTAAGCTCATTGTATACCATAGGTTTTGCTTTTGTATATGTTGGAGTCATGTTGCTTCTGGTTCGTCCGTTTCTCAAGCGTATCGGTGATATTTACAGCAACAGTGAAGTGCTGAATAAAAGTATCGTTGCTTTCCTGTTACTGATTCTGATTCTTTCATCTTTTGTCACCCAGGTGATAGGAATTCATGCCTTGTTTGGCGCATTTTTAGCAGGTGTGGTCATGCCTCAGTTACCCCATTTCCGTAAACTGGTTATAGATAAAATAGAAGATGTTTCGGTAACCTTGCTTCTGCCATTGTTTTTCGTATTTACCGGCTTGCGCACAGAGATTGGACTACTCAATACGCCACATTTGTGGATCATTTGCGGTATATTTATTCTGGTTGCAGTTAGTGGGAAGTTCATGGGAGGTGCTTTTACAGCACGTATATTGGGCGAAACATGGAAAGATAGTCTTTCCATTGGTATTTTAATGAATACGCGAGGGCTAATGGAACTTATTGTACTGAACATAGGATACGAAATGGGTATTCTTCCTCCTTCCATATTTGTTATGTTGGTTATTATGGCCCTGATAACTACTTTTATGACTACTCCTGCTTTATCCATCATAAACAGGCTCTTCCCGGCAAAAGATGTTGAAAAAGAATATATTATCCAGCAATCACAAGGTATATTCAAAGCCTTGATTGCCCTGGGAAATCCTGAAAATGGAAAAGCATTGCTTGATGTGGCTAAAACTCTGTTGGATGGAACAAAAAATAGTTTAGCAGTCACGGTTTTACATATCACTCCCGGTACGGATACAAACCCTTTTTACGGGGAACAGTTCTCAATTGATAGTTTCAAAGGAATAAAGGACGAAGCAACTCTACAAAGCATTCCTATTGAAACAGAATACAAAGTGACTGACAACATAGAGCAGGGCATTGTGAAGACGGTGAACTATAATAATTTCGACTTTTTGATGGTTGGAGCCGGTATCTCTTTATCCGGAATCCCGTTTATCAAAGAAAGTCCCTTGTTTCAGAATATTAAATGGCTGAACCGGTTTATAAATAATGTTACAAAACAACAGACCTTTTTCTATCCTGGAACCCTGATAAAAGATAAGACCCGTTATTTCATCGAAAATAGTAATTGTACAGTCGGTATTTTTATAAACAGGGGTTTTGAAGGCATAACTTCCACCCTGATTGTACTTCAAAATGAATCGGACGAGTTTCTTTTACGTTATGCCCGTCGGTTACTGAAAAACAACAGCGATATTACAATAAATATAATTGATATAAACAAACTGGCTTCAAGCAGCGCAGTTATCCGTCAGAGCATTCATGAATTGCGCCATCAGTTTCCAAATGAAGTGAAGGTAAATAAAGCCACCCGTTTAAGTACTGCAGTCCTTTCAAAAAACAGTTTTATGCTGATCAGCTACCAAACCTGGAATATTCTTTCGACATCCGACAGAAAAGAGATGAAAAGCATTCCTTCTACTTTAATCATTAATAAAAAAGTAAGTCGTTTTCATACCGGTGCGCACTATAAGATTGTTACAAACAGGCCGATAGATCCTGATTCGGAAAATATCTAAACAATAGATCAGAGGTGAGGAGTAAGGGGTAAGAGGTAAGGAATTAGGAATTAGGAACGAGGGATGAGTAAGGGACAAGGGATAAGAAAAAAGTCTCTTTCATGCGTATTATATATGTCTTGTACTGTAGTCTAATTAAAAAAAAGAGGGTTTCAATCACATTGAAGCCCTCTTTTTTAATGTATTAACTACGAATACTGATTTATTGTTGTTTTCATAATCCTGAATTCTGTTTAATTTTCAGTAAACCTATTTCAGGACGAGACACTGTTGCTTCTAGTTCCTCGTTCCTTACCTCTTACTCCTTGCCTCTTATTACTTCTCCAGCGAATTCCATCCCTGAGCTCTAAGTTCAATTTCCTCACCTTCGCGTCCCACCAGTTGCAATCCAAGTTCAGGTTTGGTGGTATGACCAACAATGGCTATACCCTCCATTGAAACAAGTTTGTCATAATCAGCAAGTGATGCTGTGAAAAGGAGTTCGTAATCTTCACCTCCGTTTAAAGCTGCTGTTACAATGCTCATATTCAATTCTTCCGCCATGACTACCGCCTGGTAGTTGATGGGTATTTTGTCTTCATAAATACGGCAACCTACCTTACTCTGAGAACAGATGTGCATTAATTCGGAAGATAAACCATCCGATATATCCATCATGGATGTCGGGACAATACTATTATCTCGAAGTAGTTTTATAATATCTTTTCGGGCTTCAGGTTTTAACTGGCGTTGGAGGATATAATCTCTTTCTTCAAAATCAGGTTGTGCCTCGTCATTGGCTGCGAAAACAACTTTCTCGCGTTCCAGCAGTTGCAACCCCATATAAGCAGAACCCAGATCACCGGTCACACAAATTAAATCGGTTTCTTTTGCCCCGTTGCGGTAAACAATTTTATCTTCATCAGCTTCCCCGATGCAGGTAATGCTTATTGCAAGCCCTGTTAAGGATGCGGAAGTATCCCCGCCGATCAGATCAACGCCATATTTGTCGCATGCCAGTTGAATGCCTGCATACAATTGCTCCAGATCTTCCACCGAAAAACGTTTAGAAACGCCAATAGAGACCGTTATTTGCTTCGGCTCACCATTCATAGCGTAGATGTCCGAAAAGTTCACCACGGCCGCCTTATAGCCTAAATGCATGATAGGAACGTATACCAGGTCAAAGTGAATTCCTTCGAGCAATAAATCGGTGGTGACCAGTACTTTTTTGTTTTCGTAATTCAACACTGCGGCATCATCACCTACACCTTTCAATGTTGAAGGGTTTTCGATTTTAAATTTCTCAGTCAGGTGTTTAATCAGACCAAATTCTCCGAAAGCTGATATTTCTGTTCGTTGCATGTTTCTTTATTAAATAGCAACTTTTCCAAAGTCAGAAACTTTGGAAAAGTCGGATTGATTGGATTGAATATTTTTAGCAAGGTATTTTATCTACCCTTGTTTTATGTCTGCCACCTTCAAAATCGGTTGTAAGAAAGATATTAACCATTCCTTTTGCTTCATTAGCGGTTATAAACCTGGCAGGTAGCGAGATTACATTTGCATTGTTGTGACGTCGTGCCAGTGAAGCTATTTCATTTTCCCAGCAAAGAGCTGATCGAATACCCTGATGCTTGTTGGCAGTCATGCTTATTCCGTTTCCACTGCCACAAATGCTGATCCCATAATCAAAATCCCCTTTTTCGATAGCTGTAGAGAATGGATGTGCAAAATCAGGATAATCACAACTTTCGGAAGAGTATGAACCAAAATCTTTGACAGTAGCTACCTGGATAGCTTTTAAATGATCAAGAATCGTGTTTTTTAATTCGAAGCCTGCGTGATCATTGCATATGGCAATACGAAGTTCATTTAGAGGTTTCATTGCTTAATAGGTTTCGTTGTTTATTTAATTAAAACAAACAGGGTATTTAAAAAGATTTGCAAAAGTAAATATTAATTTCCAACATACCTTCAATCGGCTTAAATTAAATATGCCCATATCAGTTCTGAATGAACCGTTATGGGCATAGAAGTGCTTCTAAATGGGTGATACTGATTATAAAGGAACCCATTTTATGGATATGGAAGAGAAACTTGGAACATTCGAGGGTGATTGGGATTCAGCCACCGGACCTTTTGTAAAATTAAAAAAGGAGAAATTTCCACCGGAACTTTTATCCGTTAATTCCATACACAACCGGTATATACCATCAGCTACAGCAGTACCTTTTGAATCAGTGCCATTCCAACTGCCATATATTGTTCCAAAATTGCTTTGAGTTGCCCCGATAACCGCATCAACTGAATTGCCTCCCGAAATGCTTTGCCAGTTGGTCAAATCGTATGAACGGGCCTTCGCATAAACTGTCAGTGTTTTAACGAAGGTTCCGGCACTGTTTTCAATCCAAATGGCTACGACGTTATTTGGTGCGTAATTTCCACCCGCCGAACCGGTGACTACCGACACGGTCAACCCTGTAGAGTTAGCGGGTGCCGTCGGAGGATTGTTTGTTGTGCAACCTACTGAAATTGCAAGCGTAATTCCCAGAATCATTGGAAACAGGAATTGGTTTTTTCTTTTATGAATCATATTTCTTTTTTTTAGACTTATTAAATATGATTTTAAAACGGCAATATATCCCGATTTGTTGCCTTTATTTGCTTTTCTAAAAAAGCTTTAACTTTCTTTACCCGTTTCTCTTGTAAAACAAAATTAATCGTAATGGCTTCGATGTTTTGATGTATTTATTCATAAAATCATCTTCTTCATCAAGGCTTTTCGTCATTCTTTTAATTGATATTTCCATGCTGTGTATCGAGTTTCTCAAATCGGTATCATCAGAGTTAAGATTGGATAATGATTCTTCAGCCGATTCAAACAATTGGCGTGATGTCGATAACAATTCCAGAATTTTGTCGTCTTTTACAGTTAGTTTATTAAATTGAGTGTTTTTATATTGGATATACTGATTGAATTTTACCACTCCTTTATTAAAATTAGTGGCGGAAGAATTATATGCTTCTGTGGTGATACTTTGCTGATTTTGAAGAACTTTGTCCCGAATCATTTTATTCGTTATTCCGACTTTTGTAATCCTCCGGATTTCTCTCTTTGATTTTTCTACGGTACTTAAACCGGACATGGTATTTATCGAATCGACAAAATTAAAGTTGGATTGTTTTTTAAGGGCCTCAAAATCATTCGATTCAAAATCTTTATGTGTCACAGGATTGCTTGAAAATTGCCATACCGGATCAAAAGGCATATGTGTTTTGATAAAATCGGAAGGTAGAATCATGAAATAATTATCCCTGAATTGTTGGAAGTATTTTTTCCCCCTGACATATCCGGCTGCCCAGGTCGCATCGATGTTGTAAAACCTCCCATCGATATAGACGGCATTCCAGGCATGGGCTATCGGAACAATTTTGTCATTCTGACGCGTATATCCTTCGATGATATACGATTGAATCCCGACTGACTGACAACAGGCATGAAACAAAGCAGAATAATTGGCACATACTCCTTTTCGTGTCTTCAGCACTTCATCCACCAGTTGCTGCGGATCGGTATACGTTTCATTTGAATTCATCTTCGCAATATCATATCTGATGGCATGTGCCATCCAGTAATAGATAGCACGTACTTTGTCGGTGGGAGTGTTCAGTCCTTTTGTAAGATAACGGGTTATATCTTTAGCCGTTTTTAGATTTTGGGGAACGGATTCAGCACGTTTGTCAATTTTAGTGTAATCAACACCCATCATGATGCCAGTAGAGAAAATTAATATAAATATCAGGATTACTCGTTTCATGTATAGTTCTATTGTAAACAGAATAAACGTCAAATACACAAAAATAGCGTATCTCATCTAAATTTTAGAATGAAATACGCTGTCTTATATACTTTTTCAGTGAAATTAAGGAGCTTTTTAATCGGGAAATTCCATTAAATAAGCCTTAATGAATGCATCAATATCTCCATCCATTACTCCCTGAACGTTTGATGTCTGATAATTGGTACGGTGATCTTTCACCCGGCGATCGTCAAAAACATAACTCCGGATTTGGGAACCCCACTCAATTTTTTTCTTACCAGCTTCTACTTTCGCAGTTTCGGCACGACGTTTTTCGAGTTCCAGTTCATAAAGTTGCGATTTCAGTAACCGAATGGCATTGTCTTTATTCCCGAATTGCGAACGGCTTTCAGTATTTTCAATCACGATTTCATCCATAAGGTCCGTTACCGGATTTTTGAACTTGTAGTGACATCGTACTCCGGTTTCCACCTTATTTACATTTTGACCACCTGCTCCACTCGACCGGAATGTATCCCAGGTCAGGTTTGCCGGATTAATCTCAATTTCAATGGTGTCGTCGACTAAAGGAACTACATATACCGAAGTAAAGGAGGTCATACGTTTACCCTGTGCATTAAAGGGAGATACACGCACCAGGCGGTGAACTCCATTTTCGCTTTTCAGATACCCATAGGCCATTTCGCCTTCAATCTGCATAGTCACCGTTTTAATCCCGGCTTCTTCGCCTTCCTGCATGTTGGTAATTTCGCATTTGTATCCCTGGCGTTCACTCCAACGTTGATACATCCGGAAAAGCATTTGTGCCCAGTCCTGTGCTTCAGTACCACCCGCACCTCCCACGATTTTGATGACTGCTCCCAGTTTATCTTCCTCGTGCGAAAGCATGTTTTTCATTTCAAGCGTTTCGATCAGATTCAGCGACAGGCTATAAGCTTCGTCCACTTCTTCTTCAGAAACAGCATCTTCTTTGTAAAAATCGAAAAATAACTGGAGTTCATCGGCTGCTGTTTTCACGGCATTATACCCAACTACCCAGTTCTTTAATTCTTTAACTTTGCGCATTTGCGCTTCGGCTGCCTTGGCATCGTCCCAGAAATCTGGAACCTGCGTGCGCAGCTCTTCTTCTTGTATTTGGATTAATTTCGTATCGACGTCAAAGATACCTCCTCAGTGCGGACTCGCGCTCCAACACATCTTTCAGTTGGTCAATTGTTATCATTTTTATATAGTTTAGTTGT
>Ga0302286_10002629_pt1 | contig 12384 bp, 7 predicted proteins | sample III_Fen_E2_3_FD_198765 | JGI IMG/M metagenome (GOLD analysis project Ga0302286, IMG submission 198765) | Peat permafrost microbial communities from Stordalen Mire near Abisko, Sweden - III_Fen_E2_3 | ecosystem: Environmental > Terrestrial > Soil > Wetlands > Permafrost | place: Sweden: Abisko...
TGATAGGGATATCCGGATTCGGAAATGCAGGATTATTAATCATTTCCGCAATGATATTCCTCCCTTTCGCAATCTTCTCAGGAATCGAAAGTTGAATAAAATCAAAAACTACATGAACTTTTTTCATTTTTTTAAAATTTTAAATTAAACATAAAATAGTTACTCACATTTATTTCAATTAATATGACTATTGAAGTTCATTTAAAATGATTGCAGGAGAAAAAATTGCCTTCCCATTTCGATGACCTACCCGATATTTTCCGGTTTACAATCGCTTTTATTTAAATAACTTAAGTTATCTTGTAAATAACTTAAGATATCTTTTAAATAACTTAAGATATCTTTTAAATAACTTAAGATATCTTTTAAATAACTTAAGTTATCTTGTAAATAACTTAAGATATTTATTAAATAACTTAAGATATCTTTTAAATAACTTAAGATATTTATTAAATAACTTAAGTTATCTGATGAATAACTTAAGATATCTTCTAAATAACTTAAGTTATCTGATGAATAACTTAAGATATCTTTTAAACAACTTAAGTTATCCGATAATTATCTCAAGTTATCTGATAATTATCTCAAGTTTTTTGTTGAAAATACTTAAGTAATCTTTCTGTGACGACCTCATTTCTTACGAAACGATATCGAAAAAATCATTGAAAAAAGATTACGAACTAAATTACGAAAGAATTAAATACGATGGTTATTATTTCGAAATTATTTATGAAAAAAAATTGCAAACGATAGTTTGTCAGTTCTATAACGTATCGTATCGATAATTCGAATACCGGTCGAAGAAATCAATCCGTGCATTTATCGGCTCAATTGGCCTTCACATTCCCGTCTGCCATCGGCTACTATATACTCATATCTTTTTCGACAATAGGACGATTGATAAAACCTTATTTTATTGGGGAACCTTCGTACAAAAACATGCTATACAATAACTCAAACCTTATTAATAAGTAATGAGAATGATTAAATGTCGTAGATTTTGGTTTTAAATCCTGACTCACCCCCATCACACCTTCGGTGTTCTGCCCCCTCTCTTTTAAAAGAGAGGGGGAAAGACCGATAAATCGGTCTTCGGGGTGAGTAATATTTAATACAACATTATATTGTTCCTACTACTTAGTGTATATTTTAACCTAAAATAAGGTTATAATCAGATGGTGGATGCCGGGCTACTAAGGTTCTTCCGGGAAAATAAGGTTTAAAAAATCCGATTATTCACATTAAATATTCTGGAACCAAAAGCAACAGATTTGTGGATATATGATAGCCGTCCGGCAGCTACCGTGTACCCACAAATAATAGATAAATACATAAATTCTCTTTAATCCAAAAACAATGGAACGCGGATTAAATATGATCCGGCGGATTAAAGCGAATTAAAATTCCGACAAGTCGGAATGATTTTTTAAAGAAACGTTTATAAGTAATAAAAATGAAACAATGTCGTATTTTCATTTTACTAATATCTAGACTCACCCCACGCACCGTTCGGTGCTTGCCCCTCTCTTTAAAAAGAGAGGGGGGAAGGCCGCCTGCGGACTTCGGGGTGAGTTATTTATAAAATACGACATTATATAGTTTCAATTACTTAAAATCATCATTATTCTATTTGTTTTCTTCGAATCCATTCCAATTTATTGGAAAATAAATCCATTTTTCATCCGCTAAACCCGTGTAAATCCGCGTTCTATTATTTTCTTCTATTGTCCAGAATTTGGTAAGCCATTAGAAAAGATGTGGGTACATGATAGCCGTCCGGCAGGCGGGTGCCAGATCAGCATGTATCCGCGTTCTATTTTCTTAAATACAAATTATCGTTGAGCCAATATATTTCATAAATTTAGGTGGTACAATTTTGATTACTCTTTAATCATTCAACGATGGTTCAAATCAGGAAGCTTTTTCACCGTGGAAACGACCAGATCGGGATCTGTTTTGGATTTGACGAAGCATTAAAGGTCAAGGCCAAAAGCATAGGCGCGCGGTGGAGCCAGACGCACAAATGCTGGTATGTGTTGTATAACAAGGAAAACTACAAGCTAATAAAGCTTACTTTTGATGATGTTGAAATAGTAAAAGTTGAAAACATTGAGCGGCAACCTGAACCTGCTGTCGTACGGCAAGAAAATGTTCACATAGCTGAGGTAATCAGCGAAATTCCGTCCCCAATACCCGGGACAGAACATAAGGATTACGATCCTGAATTCGCCAGCAAAATTGTTTTCAAGGGAAATACCGGTAAATACTGGATACTGAAAGTTCCATATAAAGCCGGTCTTACGCCCAAACTGATGGATATCAAAGGTGTTTACTGGAACAAGCGGCAACAGGCTTTTTTTGTGCTGCGGCATGTGAATGTAAAAATCAAGGTGGAAGCTTTGCTGGGCATTGGTGTGATTTTTCCGCCGGAATATTTCAACCTTGAAACGGTTGTTTCGAACCCGAATACCTATATCGAGCTGAACGAATACCCGGTTAATAAGAAGTGGATGATACTGAGCTGCCCGCCAGTTCCGTATTTAATAGAGCAGGTAAAACGCTGGGAAGGTAGCCGGTATAGCAAAACCAACAGGGCGTACCTTCTGACTGCAACCCCCGCAATGCTCGAAAACCTTCAAAAACTATCCGGAGAACTGAATATTCCGATTCATAACAATTTACCCGAGCGATACTTAAAGAAGTTCAACGCGATCAATAAAAAGGAATCGCAAATGCGAAATTTAAGGGAAAGTTTGCTGAAGCAAGTTCCGGTGATGGCCCGGACTTATACCTTGGCGATGATTGATTACCTGATGGCCCAGAATTACAGCGCGAATACGATTCAGAACTACGTAAAGTCGTTTAACCTATTCATGCGGATTAACTACTACCAGAACCCGGACACCTTGACTGAAATGCAGATTGTGAAGCACCTAGCGGGGATGACCGAGAAAGGGCTTTCGGCATCGAGCCTGAATCTGGTGATCAATGCTTTGCTTTATTACTTCCGTGTAGTGTTGAAGCGCGATACTTTTGAAATAAGGATGCCAAGGCCACGAAAGGAATATCATTTGCCGACGGTGCTGACAATGGAAGAATGTTTCAGGATTTTCAGCAATGTTGACAATCTGAAGCACAAATTATTGTTATTGATTGGTTATGGCGCCGGTTTGCGCCTGAGCGAGATTGCGACGCTGAAATGGGCGGATATTCTATTTGATGAGCACAAAATACACGTTAAACAAGCCAAAGGGAATAAGGACCGGATTGTGATGTTACCTTACTCGATAGTGGAAGGGTTGAACGATTACCGCAAGGTTTACCCTAATGATGACTGGGTTTTTGCGGGACAATACAGAGGCGAGGCGTTGAGTGCGCGTACAGTGCAACAGGTAATGGCCGATGCTGTTACCAAAGCCGGGCTTGAAAAGAAAGCGACGGTTCATACCTTGAGGCATTCGTTTGCCACACATTTGCTCGAAAGCGGCACCGATATACGTTACATACAGCAATTGCTGGGGCACAGCAGCATAAAAACGACGATGATTTACACACACATTTCGCCAAAGGCTGAGAAAAGAATCATCAGTCCGTTGGATAATTTACCATCAGGCAATTTTGACATAAAAAAGATAGAAAAAAGCAACAAATAGTTTTGATTTATAAACATAACTGGTTACTTTTAACTCGGTTTAAAAACCAAATACTTAGGCCAGTTTTTAGCGGATTAGGAATAATTGAAGATTCGAAAAAGTACTGTAAGCCTGCGGGTATTTACTAGTTGGGTGCAAGTGTAGGGGGCAGACACTTATTTGTATATGACAGCTTTTTTAAAAATTTCATACAATAATTTTTATGTGTAAAATTATCAGGGGAATATCGCTTATTGTAAGTTTAATCTTTGTGACAACAAGCATTTTATTTGCTCAAACTCAAAGCAAAATAATGTCTTTGCCTCCGACAGCCAAACTCAAAACCATTAAGTATATTTTTAGTAATATATATAACCCAAATATCAATGAATATTTTGACTATGGGGCTATTGGATATGTTATTAAAAACAAATTTGTTACTGGACAAAAACTTACTTTCTTAACAAAAAGTTATGATCAAACATTAGTAGATGAATTTTTAAGTGGTAAGTATTATTGCAGCGAAGATGGGAATTCCTTTATAGACGGAGTTTGGAAATGTCATAAAGATAATAGTGGTATTAACGATTTTATTTTGAAAGGAAGATTTAAGATTACAAATAATAGCAATAGAATAGGAATTACGGCAGATAAAAGAAAGGGTGATAAACTTACAATTCTAATAGAAGATGTCTTATATTTTCAAAAATACAATATCGTCAGAGATACAATTATCTTAAGAAAAATATCTGATAAAACATATTCTCTCAAAATCAACAGTTTGACACTTGAAACAGCAATCCCTAATCTTAATACAGCAATTCAAAATAACAATTACAGTTTTAATAAATACATAGAAGAATCTCATCATGTAAAATTGACTTATAAAAATGGAGATATCTTCATCGGTAAAGTTGAAAATGAATATGGCTATGACACATGGAAGGCGAAAGAAGGAGAATACAGATTTGCTAATGGTGAAATATTTGTTGGAGATCTTAAAGATTGGATCGATGGAATGCCTTATAACGGGAAAATGACCTTTTCAGATGGTAGTACAGAAGAAGGATTCTGGTTAAGTAAATATGGCGTTTCAAGAGAAGACATTTCAAAAGGAAATACAATAACTGAAAAGCATAATATAGCAATCCGCTTATACGAAGAAAAACAACGAAAACAACAAGAAGAAAAAATTACAAAAGTACGAGCATCACAAGAAAAACTTCGTTTAGAAAAAGCTCTTCAACTTAGGTTAATAACGAAATATGGTGATTATTGGGGAAATCTCATTTATAAAAAAGAATATACTCCGGGCATGACAAAAGAGATGATAATAGAATTTTCATCTGAAATACTATATAAAATAAGTAAAGTCATCCGTAATGGGAATTCTATCGAGATATGGGAATTTGACAGACAAAAAATGGAATTAGCAACTTTAAAAGAAAGCGGTGAAGATGGAGCTAAGGCTTTATTAGCTCTTTCCTTACTCGAAAATTTAGGATTTGGAAACATTAATTCTCAATTCCCGACTTTAGTATTCACCAACGGTAAATTAACGGATGTTTATCAAAAATAAGTCCTACAATGAAAGATTTATTAGAACATAGAATTGTAGATATTCTAATCGATGTTTATAATATGAATATTCTAAATCCTTGTTTAAACGAGCGATATTTACACCACCATTTTACAGAAAAAATTCAAAAAGAATATCCGATTGTTTATAATGACTTAAACAAATGCAAATTACATCCAGAATGGGCTACAGCAAATCAATATCGTTTGAATGGAGGAAAGTACAAGAAAAAAGGGAACAAGTATGAGATTGATGAGAATGGCACATCTGGCTTTATTGACTTTGCACTAGGTGACTACAAAAATCCTGAAATAGTCGTTGAGTTTAAATGCAATAAAAGTTGGCAATTTCAATCTATTGTTTTCGACTATATGAAATTGATGGATAAGTATAATCCTCTAAAAAAAGCCATTTCAATTTCAATTATTTATAGAGATAAAAAACTATCCAATAAATTGACATTAAACAAAATAAATGAAAGCATAACGGAACTTTCAAATCGCTTAAATGGCCGAATGGATATAAACCGGCCTTTTTTATTTTGGATAATTGAAATTGCTTACAACAATCAGCATAAGGAATCTTGGTATTGTAGAAATCTAAATGAAAAATTTTTAAATGGTATCCCACAATAATCAAACACCTGCACCCAACTTCAGCTACCCGTCAAGTGCGGCAGCGGTGGTTTTCGGTGGGCATCTTTCCGCTCGGGCTGTTTTTCGGCTTGACAGGAAATCGCCCGCAATCCGCCCCTGCGTGTAGCTTCCTACGTTATCGTTTATGCTAAAACAACCTATTACACTAATATATAATTTGAGACATGATAAATTATGACAATGAAGAATGGTTTAAGAAAGAAATTCCAAATTTCGAATCAATTTCAATCACTGACTTTAGAAAGTTTGGACTTCGTCCGGTAATTGCTTTGCTAGCAGCGACTGAACTTGAACAAGAATTTATATTGAGAGAAATTGATTTAATTCCATTAGTTGAGAAACGATTTTCTATTCAACTTCAAAAGCAAACTTACTTTATTGGTCAATTTGGAGCATTTTGTGCAGTTGTTTTGAGAACTTCCATGGGTACAATTGGCCCAACTGCAGCAACAGTTTCTACAATGAATCTTATTGCGAAATGGAATCCATATGCCATAATATCACTTGGAATATCAATGGGTTATGATAAAAGCAAACATAAGGCTGGAGATGTTTTAGTCTCATCTCATATTATTACATATGAATCGGTAAAATTAGTAAATGGAGTAATTATAAATAGAGCAGATACACCAAGTGCTAGCCCTATCTTGGTTAATCGATTTCAAAATAAATTTGGATGGAAATTTAAACGACCCGATTTGTCTTTTTGTAAAATGCATATTGGAAAAATTCTTGCTGGAGATAAACTAATAAATGACGTAACTTTTAAAAATGAATTATGGAGATCTTTTCCTGAAGCAATTGGTGCGGAAATGGAAGGGTCTGGTATTTGGTCTGCATCAGCTAATCAAGACAAAGCATGGATTATTGTTAAAGCTGTTTGTGACTGGGGTGATGGTGATAAAAATGATGATTATCAGCCATTGGCAATAGCATCAGCTGTATCACTATGTAAGTCAGTATTTATGTCAAAAACAGCACTTGATGGAATACTCAAAATCAATTATACCAGGAAAATTGCTAAGATTAATAGCTTTAAATTATTTTTTCATAGAGAATTTTTAAACGATTATTCAATTGACAAATTAAATTTTCTTTCTAAAATATCAAGAGCGCGAATTTTGGCGTATGAATCTATCCATTTAAATGGTCAAGGTATTTCCTTAGACCTTTTTCCTAAATGTTCGTATGGCGATTTATCAAAATTGGAAAGAGCTTTAAATTGTCCTCGTGGATACTTAAGTGCAGATAATGAGGATGATTTTCATTCTTATTATTTATCCTATTATTTCAAGAAAAAAATGGAAAATGAGTTTTTACTTAACAAATATGCACAAATAAAACTGATTGTATTTGATTTTGATGGTACACTAACAACATCTGACTTAAACAAATCTTCTTGGCAAAGAATTTGGAAAAAATTGGGATATGAACAAGCTGATTGTGATAAATATTTTTCGATGTACATTAATAAGGAAATACAACATCAAGAATGGTGTAATATCACATGCGAAAAATTCAGGGAGAGATCTTTTTCAAAATCTCAGTTAAATGAGATTGCAAGAGATATCAAACTAAATGCTGGTACGATAGAAACATTAACAGAGCTAAAGAATAGAGGAATAAAATTATGCATTACCTCTGGTTCTATATTAGAATTAATACAAATGATATTTGGTGAGCATATTTGTTTATTTGAAGATATCAAAGCAAATAGATTTTCATTCGACAATAACGATATCATTTCATCAATTACAGGAACAGTGTATGATTTTGAAGGAAAGGCTAAGTATATAAACGAATTAATTAAGAAAGAAAAACTGAAGCCATATGAAATTCTATTTGTTGGAAACTCAAAAAATGATGATTGGGCATATAAATCTGGTTGTCGGACACTTTGCGTAAATCCTCATTCTACAACTTATTCTGATTCTCGTATTTGGAATCATGTATTTAAAAACATGAATGATCTTAAAGAAATATTACCATATGTCATTTAGACTGGTTTACACAAAGCACAAAACGATAACTTCAGCTACCCGTCAAGTGCGGCAGCGGTGGTTTTCGGTGTGCATCTTTCCGCTCAAGCTGCTTTTCGGCTTGACAGGAAACCGCCCGCAATCCGCCCCTGCGTGTAGCTTCCTACGTTAGCGGTAATTTTAAAACAGCACTCCGATGACAAAAAAGACATTGATATTATTAAGTTTTATTGCATTAAAATTTTTATTGCAATATTTTCTAATTAGCCCGGAATATGAGCTTCATAGAGACGAATATTTGTATCTTGACCAGGCCCATCACATAGATTGGGGTTATCTATCGGTTCCCCCTTTGACTTCTTGGATTTCAAAAGTGATTTTTTTTCTAGGTGGTTCAGTATTTTGGATTAAATTTTTTCCTGCGTTATTTGGAGCATTGACAATTTTTATTGTTTGGAAAAGTATTGAAGAATTAAGTGGAAATTTATTTGCTTTAATACTAGGTTCTACGTGTTTATTATTTTCTGTTTTATTAAGGCTTAATACTTTGTACCAACCTAACTCATTTGACGTTTTAAGTTGGACGACTTTTTATTTCATTCTAATCAAATTTATTAAAACCGAAAAATCAAAATGGCTTTATATTGGACTAGTTTTTTTTGCTATTGCCGTTCTAAATAAATATAACATTGTTTTTTTGTTGATTGGGCTTATTCCGGCAGTTCTATTAAGTAATCAGCGTAAAGTATTTGGTAAGAAAGAACTATACATTGCCATGTTTTTAGGTTTATTATTGATAGTACCAAACCTTATATGGCAATACACCAACCATTTTCCGGTTATACACCACCTCAAAGAATTATCTGAGACTCAACTGGTGTATGTGAACCGATTAGATTTTTTAAAGAACCAAGTGTTTTATTTTATAGGTTCATTTTTTGTAATTATTGGTGCTTTATATGGATTATTGTTTTATAAACCTTTTGAGCCATATAAATTATTTTGCCTAACTTTTGTTTTAACGCTTATAGTTTTTATTTATTTCAAAGCAAAGGACTATTATGCCATCGGGCTTTACCCTATTTATATTTCATTTGGTTCCGTTTTTTTCGCCAATTTGTTAAAGGACGGTTGGAGAAGATATTTACAACCGGTCGCTATTTTAATACCAGCTCTATTATTTATCCCATATTACTCGATAGGATTCCCAAATAAAAGTCCTGAATATATAATTCAACATTCAAAAAAATACCAGTATTTAGGATTACTGCGTTGGGAAGATGGCAAAGACCATATTTTGCCACAAGACTATGCAGATATGCTTGGTTGGAAGGAATTGGCAAGTAAAGTTGATAGTATATACAGAACCTTACCAAACAAAGACAAAACTTTGGTTCTTTGTGATAACTACGGACAAGCGGGAGCCATTAATTTTTATACAACGCAAAAAATACAATCTGTTTCTTTCAATGCTGACTACGTAAATTGGTTTGACTTAACTAAGCATTATGACAACTTAATAAGAGTAAAAGAAGAAAACGGGAAAAAAACTGAATTGCAAGAAACTTCACCATACTTTCAGTCAGCAATTATTGCAGATTCAATAACGAATCCTTATGCAAGAGAATTTGGAACAACTATATTTGCTTTTATAGGAGCTAAAATTGATGTAAGTGATAGAATAAAGGCTGAAATAAATAAAAATAAAAACTACCGCTAACATGCAATATAAAAAATTGGGGTTTAATAGGTTATTCAAGAGTTTTGCTTACATCAATATCTGTGTATCTTGATAGGGAATCTCTCCGTAATCCCCAACTTTTCATATTGCCAACCGTTAGCGGCAATGCCAAATGCGACCCAAACATAAAAATTTGATACAATGGATAAATCAAAAAATAAAAAGAATATTCTTGAGATAGGTACAATTATTACTATAGTATCGCTTATTATTTCAGGAATTATATTTGTCACAAATAATATCAGTCAAATTAATACCAGCATTAAATACTTAGAGAAAGATATAGCATCTTTAGAGACTAAAACTGATCAGTTACTTACAGTCCGTAATAATTCGGACAAGTTATCTGAAGTAATTAAAAATGTTGAGAATTTAAATTCAACATTAGGACAACTAAATAGTCTCAATATTAATATTGATAGAATTAGCAACAAAATTAATAATGAGCTAATTCCAGCTTTAAACAGTATTCTTGTTCAATCAAAGGATCGCAAAATTAAAGATTTGGAACTCGCAATTAAACAAGGAACAATTGACAGTAGTTTAGCCATTATTAGTTCTATCGAATCGATATCCGCCAGCAATCAGCTTAAAGAAATTAGAAATTATTCATCAAACAAATCTAATTATTATTCAAAATTTGCGTTTATTCTATTTATAATCAGTTCTTTGGGAATAATAATCCTTTGGATTATTAGATTTCTTAAAAACTACAATGAAACTAAAGAAATCAACTATAATGTATTAAAGTCGGAAATTATCAGAATTCAGTCTGACTCAGATCAAAGAGAAAACATAACTTATAAAGGTTTTGATAAAAAATTGTCTGAGTACCATTATGAAATAGAAAGGGAAATTGAGACTCTCATTCATAACAAATATCAATCTCTTGAAAAAAGGTTTCAGGAACTTGAACAAGGCTTTAAGATTGACATTGAGAAGAAGTTGCATAATCAACTTTCAAATTATCTTAATACAAGCAATAAAAATACCTATGAGTTATTGGATTACCTTTTTAAAAGTAATTATACTATTCATAACCACTTATTTAAAGATATATCTCTGACTGAAAAACAAAACCATGAAATAATGAGTCAATTATCTCAGCAAATTCATGTAATAGATTTATTTAGTTCAGACAATGCCCGTGTTAGAAATGCAATTGTTTACTTGGGTGAAATGGGTGATAAAAGTATATTACCTGTTCTAGATTCATTCTTATCAAAGTATGAAAATGACAATAGCATTAAAAACATAATACTAGTTACAAAAAATTTAATACTGAAAAAGGAAGAAAAATAGAAGGCACTGCCGCTAACATCAGCTACCCGTCAAGCTCGGCAGCAGTGGTTTCCGGTGGGCATCTTTCCGCTCAGGCAGCTTTTCGGCTTGACAGGAAATCGCCCGCAGTCCGCCCCTGCGTGTAGCTTCCTACGTTATGGGCAAGGCTAAGGGCAGCACAGCGGACAGACACAAGAACCAGCAACAATTCAGTTTGATCTCTTTTGACAGTTATTAGCGACAGACAAGAAACAAAAATATAAGTGGAGACCAGAAACCACTCAAAAAACGGGGCGACACCGAAAAGCCTTATGAGTAGGACAACTAAAAAATTATTACTATGAAAAAAATTACACTCTTCATTGGCCTATTAGCTTGCCTTGTTTTGTTCAAATCTTATCAGTCGTTTTCACAAGGAACATTTTCAGGCCACCTTGGGTTAGCAGTCCCGTCATCCAGTTTTGCTGACTACAGTAAAGCAAATGATTTTAATAGTGCCGCAGCTTTGGGAATAAATGTGGGAGTCAAATACGATTATCCGCTATCTGATAACGGATTAGGTTTATTTGCGGGTCTTGACGTGAATTATAACGGTATTCAAAAGACTTTTCGTGACGGTTATGGTAGTGCTGACGCATTTCCCAAGTATCTGAGTATACCGGTTTCGGGTGGGATTAGTTATACATATAAGGTTAACGACAAAGTTGCCATCTTCGGTAAAGGCGGACTAGTGGCCAGTTTCCTAAAAAAAACAGAATTAAAAGATTCTGACTATGGAAATATGGAATTTGCTTCATCAACAAATTTGGGTTATACCATTGGCATCGGAGCCTTGCTAAACAGTAAAATTGAATTCGCTATAAATTATATGGGATTAGGCGAACGCTCAGTTGATGATTATGACGATAATGGTGTTCTATGGGATTCATATAAACAAAAAGTTGGCTTGACAACATTAACTGTTGGTTATAAATTTTAGAATTTTCAATGATGTCGGAGTGAACTCAGACTCTCACTCCATGTATAAAAAAGTGGAGCCGAAACCACTAAAAAAAGGGCGACACCGAAAGACCATACGAGTAGGACAATCGTTAAACAAACAAATTTATGGCAAAAACAGCTATTAGACCACCGAATGCTCCAAGTACAATTGGCAAACCTTCTTGAGGTAGACTCGGAGATAATCTTCCAGCACTAAAAGGTAAATATAGTGCGCAATAATATATGAGAAATGATGGAATTTTTCTGTCATTTCTCATGTAGTATTGATAAATGTTTCTTTTAAAATAGAATAAGAAAAAATATAGTAAAACGGAACCCAGCCCATAACTTCAGCTACCCTCAAGTGCGGCAGCGGTGGTTTTCGGTGGGCATCTTTCCGCCCGGGCAGTTTTTCGGTTTGACAGGAAATCGCCCGCAGTCCGCCCCTGCGTGTAGCTTCCTACGTTACCTGCTATTATGAGGACTGCGCGAAAATAGTACGTTGATAAAGCTAAAATAATGTTAAAACTAACAT
>Ga0302286_10002630_pt1 | contig 12381 bp, 7 predicted proteins | sample III_Fen_E2_3_FD_198765 | JGI IMG/M metagenome (GOLD analysis project Ga0302286, IMG submission 198765) | Peat permafrost microbial communities from Stordalen Mire near Abisko, Sweden - III_Fen_E2_3 | ecosystem: Environmental > Terrestrial > Soil > Wetlands > Permafrost | place: Sweden: Abisko...
GGAAAACCCTTTTGGGGCACTTATGCTACAGGTGCAATCATTTTAAATAGTGACATCAGATCGTTTACCCGTGGGGAACAATATTTTACCAAAATGGGAGGTCAGGTTGCTGCTTTGGATACCCGTTTCGAATCTGAAACGGCAACTTATCTGGGTTGGAGAGATTTTCCGGCCAAAGAATCACGTCACTATCAGTTCAATATTCAAATGAACGGGAATCCTGTCGTTATTGGCATACATCATCCTCAGTCAACCGTTGACATGACAGGTAAAACCATCCTTGATGCTTATCGATTAGTTTACAAGAATAAGGTAGTTTACAATACTTACAATCTTCTGCGCGGAGACGATGACTGGGACCCGATGGGAATTAAGGACTTGGTTTTATCTGCCGAAAAAGAGAGTGGTAAATCATATACCAATCTTGCCACCCAATTATTGGTATCGCCAACACGGGATACCATTGAAACCGGAAAAGGAAGCATTGTATTGCAAGCCAAATTGAAAAGATTCGGTAATTATGAGTCGAAAAATGAAAAAATAACATGGACAACAGATTCGGAATACAAAACGCTCGTCAATCTCAAGATCAATGATGACTGCACATGCGAGGTAATTCCGACCAACGAAAATGATGAAATTAAAGAAGTCGTTATTAAGGCTTCCACGCAATCAGGGTTGGAGTCGGCTAGCGTCTTGTACATTTCTCCTTCCATCCTCGAATCGCCCAAATTCAGATCACTCCCCATCCTAAAAAAGATTCCGGAGGGCAAACTCACTGTTGATTATAAATTGGACATGAGATTCAAAGATCAATCGCGGGTCAGCTGGTATCGCTGCAACGATGCAAAAGGGGACGATCCGATTGAAATTGCCGTATCGCGATTCAACGAACCAAAACTCGAATATGAGCTTTCAGCAGGCGATATCGGCTTTTACATCATGGCGGCAGTGGCACCAAAACATCTTCGTTGTCAGGCCGGAAAAGCGGTTGAGGCAATAACCAGCGAACCTGTTTCAGCAAAAGATGTTAAAGCGGATAACAGAATACTGAATGTCGATTTAAAGAGTCTGTCAACGAAATATCAACCTGCAGTTAAACCCGGATTTTGGACATTTGATTGTTATGCACCAGCCGATACCAAAGATCAGGATTGGACAGCTGACAATAGCCGTGACCCTTGGTATTATGGTGCTGGTGAAGATGGTGCGGCAAAAGATACTGGTCTTGTACAGGCAAACAAAGGAGCCAGGTTACGCTATACACCTGTTGGCAATAAGTTCGGGGATATGAAAATGACCTTTACTGCGGTTCCGGCAAAAACTGCCGGACAAGGATTCAGTAGTGCCCGTTCGCAATACATGGATGTTTTTATCAAGTTCGACACAGAAAAATTAAATGGATATGCTTTGCGCCTGATTCGTACGACCAAATATGGGGATGCCATCGATTTTATATTAATGAAATACGAAAATGGGAATGCTGTTCCAATTAGTAATCCTGCATCTGCTACCTGTTACAGACCTGATTGTTATATTACAATTGAAACTAAAGGAAGCAAGCTGCATGTTCATGCCGAATCACCTGCAAAATATTTCATTGTTCCCGACAGGCCTGAAGTTGTTCAGGTTGTAGATATGGAAACAGAAATAGTTCAAAATAATTTTGGCGGCTTTGGTTTTCAGCATACTGGTACGGTTCATGGCGGAGCAACTTTGATTAAAGATTTAAAAATTGAGTGGAAATAATGAAAAACCACATAGACATATAGAACACAATAGAAAAGCTATGAGACGAAGTAATCGATGTGGCTATTGTTGATAAATAGTTGATATAATTATGAAGAAATACCTGATGTTTTTACTCATTGTTAGCGGCTTATTGTTGAATTGTAGTCCTGTTAAATGCCAAAATGAAGGCTACTACAAAAATCCGGTGCTTGGTGGCGACTATCCTGATCCTTCTGTTTTGAGAGTGGGCAAAGATTTCTACATGACCCATTCCTCGTTCGAATATAATCCAGGATTGCTGGTGTGGCATTCAACCGACCTGGTTCATTGGGAACGAATCTGTCACGCACTTCATCAATATGTTGGTTCGGTATGGGCTCCTGATCTGGTTAAATATGGTGACACCTTCTATATTTATTTCCCGGCAGGGAAGAAAATCTGGGTTGTAACGGCCCCCTCTCCCGCTGGACCCTGGTCGGCTCCCGTCGATTTGAAATTACAGGGATTTATTGATCCTGGTCATGTGGTGGATGCAGAAGGAAACCGCTATCTTTATTTATCAAACGGATTCACAGTTCGATTAGCAAAGGATGGTTTATCTGCGATTGGGGAACCCGTTTTTTCCTATTCCGGATGGCAGTACCCAAAGGATTGGAGTACAGAATGTTTCTGTTTGGAATCACCCAAATCAACTGTAAAAGAGGGGTATTTTTATCAAACTGTTGCCGAAGGTGGAACAGCTGGCCCGGCAACAGCACATATGGTGGTGTCTGCCCGGTCGAAGTCACCGTTTGGTCCATGGGAAAATTCACCTTATAATCCAATCGTTCATACAAACGACCGCAGTGAACTTTGGTGGTGCCAGGGTCACGGAACGCTTGTTGACGATGTAAACGGCAATTGGTGGATCATGTACCACAGTTACGAAAAAAACTTCCAAACCCTGGGTCGTCAAACACTGATGCTACCCATCGAATGGACGAAAAATCATTGGTTCAGGGTACCTGAAGGTGTGAAAAGCGATCGCCTAATCCGCAAACCGGCTGGTGAATCACCCATTTTGGCAGATAATCTATCAGATAACTTTTCCAAAACAGCGCTGGGACTTCAGTGGCAGTTTTTCAAACAATATACGCCAGATCGTTTTGAGCTGAAAAAAGGAGAATTTATATTACGGGCTGAAGGAAATTCATTTGCCAATAGCTCTCCGGTTCTGGTGAATTCTGCCGATCGCAAATATGACATTCAGGTTGAATATACAATTGAAAATGGTTCGACTGCCGGATTATGCTTGTTTTATAATGCACAGGCAAATATGCGCATTTCTGTTGATGCCAGCCAGTTCACCGTTTTTAATCAGCAAAGTAGCAAAATCAGGGTGAAGAACGAACTTGGCAATCACGGATTTCTGAAAATATTGAACGATGAAAATGAAATCAGCTTTTATTACAGTCGTGATGGAAAAGCCTGGAACAGACTTGAACGTAGCATTGATGCAACCGGCTTTAACCATAACGTATTTGGCGGGTTCATGAGCCTACGTGCAGGTTTATTTGCTTTTGGTGAGGGCAACGTAAAATTTAATAACTTCGTGTATCGTAAACTATAAAATTACAGGAATAAAAATTTAGGATGAAACATTTACAACAAAATAATATGATTATGGAGGCAAAATACATTTTTCATCTTCTTTTATTGTTCGCAATATCATTTCCAGTCCAGGCTCAAAATCAGGTTGTGAAAATCTGGCCAACCCTTGCACCCGGGTCTGAAAAACTGGAGAACAAAGAGGAATGGACAGATGGCAAAAATGTTTCAAATGTTTATCAGCCTGATCTTACAATATTTTTACCCGGGCATCCGACTGCACTTGCACCTGCAGTAGTTGTTTTTCCGGGAGGCGGTTATACAAAAATTGTAATGGAAAAAGAAGGCTATAAAGTTGCAAGATGGTTAAATGAAAATGGCATTGCAGCTTTCGTATTAAAATACCGGTTAAACCGCGATGAGGCCTTACGCGATGCGCAAAGAGCAGTTAGTGTGATACGCAAAGACGCTGATAAATACGGTATTGACAAAAATAAAATTGGGGTTATCGGGTTTTCAGCAGGAGCGCATCTGGCTTGTAATCTGGCTATGAATAATCGAGATCATAAAAACTATGACGAAATAGATACGGTATCATCCAGACCCGATTTCTGGATCGGCGTGTATGGTGTCTATAGTGGTATTTATGGGGTCTCAGGAAAATCCGGCGTCATGGAGAATACACCGCCAGCATTTTTAGTTCATGCCGGTAACGATTCAAAAGTTCCGGTGTTGTCAAGCGTTGAACTATATATCTATCTAAAGAATAAGGGAGTTCCGGCTGAATTGCATGTTTATGAGCAGGGAGAACATGGTTTTGCGCTGGAAGAAGACCGGGGGGCAGCAATAAAGAGTACGGTTAGAGATTGGTCAAAGCGTTGCATCGGGTGGCTAAAGCTGAGAGGGATCTTATAAGACACAGGAAAAGCATATCCGGATTACGCACTGATATTGATGTCGGATGATATCTGAAAATAATTTTTAATATTAAAACAATTATAAAAAATGAAAAATATCGGTTTATTTATAATTTTTGTTCTGGGATTTACCCTGCAAAACTATTCACAAGAAAATAGATCAGACTTTTTCCCGGATGGAACAAAAATACCAAATTGGTTTTCAGAGGTGACAAAACTTAAATTGGAAGACCTCGGCAAACCTTATAACATTGCAGATTTTGGAGCAGTTAACGACAGCACTGTTTTGCAAACCAACATCATTCAAAAGACGATTGATAAGGCCAGCAATCAGGGTGGTGGAGTTATAATTATACCCAAAGGAACATTCCTGAGTGGCGCTTTGTTTTTCAAACCAAAAACTCACCTGTATGTATCTGAAGGTGCTGTTTTAAAAGGTTCAGATAAAATAGCTGACTATCCTTTTTTACCTTCAAGAATCGAAGGTCAGAGCATCGATTATTTTTCAGCCCTCATTAATGCTTATGGTGTTGATGGCTTCACTATTTCGGGAAAAGGAACAATAGACGGAAACGGGTTAAAATATTGGGAAGCTTTCTGGCAAAGACGAAAGGAAAATCCAAAATGTACTAATCTCGAAGTCTCAAGGCCTCGTTTGGTATTTATTTGGAATTCAAATAATATTCAAATACAAGATGTTAAGCTCCATAACTCAGGTTTTTGGACCAGCCATTATTATAAATGCAATAATATCAGGATTCTTAATTTGCATATTTTTTCGCCACATGAACTGGTAAAAGCACCAAGTACTGATGCTATCGATATTGACGCATGCTCCAATGTACTAATCAAAGGTTGTTACATGTCTGTAAATGATGATGCCATTGCCTTAAAAGGAGGTAAAGGTCCTTGGGCAGATAAAGATTCTACGAATGGTGAAAATATTAATATCATCATTGAAAATTGTGATTTTGGATTCTGCCATTCAGCTTTAACATGCGGAAGTGAAGCTATTCACAACAAAAACATCTTAATGCAAAATTGTACTGTAAATGACGCCCATAGGCTTTTGTGGTTGAAAATGAGACCTGATACACCTCAGAAATATGAATACATTACAGTTGAAAATATTAAAGGAAAGGCTTATAGCATGATTTATGTAAAACCATGGACGCAGTTTTTCGACTTAAAAGGTAGAAAAGATGTTCCATTGTCCTATTCTGAACACATCACTTTAAAAAATATCGAACTCGACTGTAAAGTGTTTTTTGATATTGCCATTGGTGAACATGATCGGCTCTCTGATTTTACTTTCGACAATTTAAAAATCAAGGCGGAAAATGCTGATTATAATAAAGAATTGGTAAAAGGATTGACGTTTTCAAATGTGATAGTTAATAATAAATTAATTGAATAAATTATGAAAATACTATTAATAAGCATTATATGCATTTCAGGGTTGACAACTTTTGCTCAATTAGAGCCTGTAAAGACAGGAGCTTATCATTGGGCGGATTCTCCGGCAAAGGTCGTAGAGGATCGGGAATCCAGAACATTCCTTGAGGGAACCTCTCATCATCTCGATTATATTAAAATTCATGCGACCACCCAATATCCAGGCGCTAAACCCAGGCCGGCACATGCCAACAAAGATGCCGAGGAATTGATTATAGTGAAAGAGGGGACGATGAAAGTAACCATTGAAGGCAAGAGTGCAATTCTTGGTGCGGAAGGTATTGCTTTAATTATGCCTCAGCAAATGCAGTCGGTTGAAAATATCGGAAACAGCAAACTTACCTACTATGCCATGCAATATAAATCGAATAATCCAGTAAATATCGCCCGGGGTATTGCCGGAGGAGGATCAATAATGTTAAATGCCGACTCTCTGGTATTCAAACCAAGCGAAAAAGGCGGAGGCCGTCCTTATTTCGATCGACCTACGGCAATGTGTGAAAGGATGGAAATGCACGTGACACAATTAAAGAAAAAAGGACCAAGTCATAATCCACATTCCCATATTGAACCCGAAATAATTCTGGTAATATCAGGTGAAACCGAAATGACAATTGATGGGAAGGAATACAAAGCCGGAGTTGGCGATTTTTATTTTGTAAATTCTGAATTGTTTCATGGACTGAGAAATGCAAGTGATTCATCCTGCTCCTACTTTGCATTCAAGTGGAACTGAAAATTGAAAAATTAATAATCTATAAGATGATAAAAATATATATTTCGGTTATTATCCTGACCTTTTTTGTGTTCCCGGTTTTCGCACAGGATCCCGCAACTGCCTGGCGTGATATTTATCCAAAAATTCAAAATAATATCAGTACCCCTGATTTTAAAAATCAGGATTACAATATTCGCGATTTTGGAGCCATACCCAACGATTCAACCATTCTTAACAACGAATCTATTGATAGAGCAATTGTAGTATGTAGTATTAATGGTGGCGGAAAAGTTATTGTACCGGAAGGTGTTTGGTACACAGCACCCATCAGGTTAAAAAGCAATGTAAACTTGTATTTAAGCGAAGGTGCTGTTCTTTTATTTACTACAGATGCCAACTTTTTCCAGACTGTTTTGACACGCTGGGAAGGACTCGATTGTTACAATTTACAACCCCTTATTTATGCCTATGGCGAGAAAAATATAGCGATTACAGGAAAAGGGACAATTGATGGTGCTGCAAAAAATGAAAACTGGTGGAAAAAATGTGGATCTCAAATTTTCGGATGGAAATCAGGGGATATTTCGCAGAGGCTTGGTCGCCCGAAATTACAGCAATGGGCAATCGACAAGGTTCCGGTTTCCCAAAGGATTCTGAAGAAAGAAGATGGTATGAGGCCACAATTAATCAATCTTTACTTATGCAAAGATGTTTTAATTGAAGGAGTTACATTATTGCGATCACCATTTTGGGTGGTACATCCGTTATTATGCGATAATGTAACTGTGCGCGGCGTGCACATTGAAAATGATGGTCCTAATGGTGACGGTTGCGACCCTGAATCGTGCACCAATGTATTGATTGAAAATTGCTTCTTTCATACCGGTGACGATTGTATTGCTATAAAATCAGGACGAAATAACGATGGCCGCTTGTGGTCGAAACCGAGTGAAAATATTATTGTCAGGAATTGTGAAATGAAAAATGGACATGGCGGCGTGGTTATTGGAAGTGAAATAACAGGTGGCTATAAAAATCTCTTTGTTGAGAACTGCAAAATGGATAGTCCTCTCTTGGATCGTGTAATTCGTATTAAAACAAATACCTGCAGAGGTGGTGTAATCGAGAATATTTATGTTCGAAAAGTTGAGGTGGGTCAATGCAAAGAAGCAGTTCTTAATATAAATCTGGTTTACGAACCCAACGAAATAGGCGAAAGGGGATTTCTTCCATCCGTACGAAATATTTATCTGGAAGATATTTCCTGTCAAAAAAGCCGATATGGAATTTTTATCGATGCGTTGAAGGATCAAACCAATGTGTTTAACATCAACCTGAGTAATTGCACTTTTAATGGTGTAACCAGTGGAAATTCAATAAAAGGTTTGACAAAGGATATTCACTTCAATAACCTGATAATAAATGGGCAGAAGCTGAATCAATAAAGTCGGTGAACAACAAAAAATAAAATGGAAAAATGAGGATAAATTTATTTCGATTGGTTTCATACAGTCTTTTGCTGGCTTTTTTTGGTAAAGTCGAAATTAGTTATGCTCACTTCAAAACAACACCCAACTCACCTATCAGGATCAGTGATGACGCGAAGCTAAGCTACAAAGCTGAAGCCAATGGCGATCGTGTTCCCGATTTTTCATTTTGCGGATACAAGGCGTCCGAAATGCCCATTCCCGATGTTGCTGTAAAAGTTATTGTGCCTGCAATGGATGGAGATGCGACCGAACAGATTCAAACTGCCATTAACTATGTATCTTCCTTACCATTAGATAGAAATGGATTTCGGGGAACCATCCTTTTGGAGAAAGGAAAGTTTATGGTTGCCGGAAGTCTGACCATTCGAACTTCTGGTGTTGTATTGCGCGGCAGTGGTTGTGGCAACGATGGTACCATACTGATTGGATCCGGATTAGATCGTGAAACGCTGATCCGGATTACAGGAGTCAATAACCGAAAAGTTGAGGCGCCGGTACAACTGGAAGCTAATTATTTTCCGGTGAATTCTACTCTTCTTACTTTTAAAAATGGTCATTCGTTCAAAGTTGGGGAGCAGGTAATCGTAAACCGCCCGTCAACGAAAGAGTGGCTTGAAAAAATCGGGGCGGACAAAATTGGCATTTATGTTGATTATACATTGACAAAGTGGGATGCCGGTGATTTTGATCAAAACTGGTACCGGAAAGTGGTAGCGGTTACGCCGGAATCGATCACCATTGATGTTCCGATTACAAATTCAATTGATCCGCAATATGGTGGTGGCAATGTCTCAAAATACATTTGGGATGGGCGGATCACAAATGTCGGAATTGAAAATTTGTGTTGCATTTCTACTTTTGATCTTTCGAACCTGAAAGATGAAAACCACCGTTGGATGGCGGTCACCTTTGATAATGTAAGTGATTCGTGGGTGCGACGAGTTGTAGCCGAACATTTTGTTAGTTCTGCGGTTGCCGTGTGGGAATCAGCTAGGCAAATCACCATCGAAGACTGTAAATCATTGGCGCCTGTTGGTGAAATAGGAAATTACCGGCGATATTCATTTCACACGCTTGGGCAACAGGTGTTGTTCCAGCGTTGTTATGCCGAATATGGTTACCATGCTTTTTCAGTCGGTTTTACAGCTCCTGGTCCAAATGCATTTGTTCAGTGTTATTCATATATGCCATACAATTTTAGCGGGGCAATTGGCGGTTGGGCAACCGGAGTATTATTTGACAAGATGACCATTGATGGTGGCATTATTAGTCTGGCATTCCGTGATGTGGACGGACAAGGGGGCGGATGGAGTGCCGCTAACTCGCTCTGCTGGCAATGCAGGGCCGCACAAATTCATTTACCTGCCCCTCCAACTGCGCAGAATTGGGCTTATGCAAGTTGGGCCCAGGGATACGGAAACGGGCATCATGAATTACAACACACCTTTGTGAAACCAGAATCATTTTTTTATGCACAACTGGAAGCCCGTACAGGAAAAAAATCTCCGGAGGATGAGAAAATACTGGTTTATGATTCGAATGAAACAACTGCTCCAACCATCGAATTAGCCGCCGAAATGAGTAAGCGCTCAAAAACGCCGGATCTGATTATGGACGAATGGATCGACCAGATGATCGAACATTTTCCCATCCATTCCGATATTACAGGAGCAAAAAAATTGTCTGAAACTGGTTTCAAAAATATCGCACCAACCGTTACAAAGTCTCCGTCTTTTTCCATTAAGAATGGGTGGATTGTCAGAGGAGATCAGGTTATCACTGGAAAAAAGAACAGAACCTCGATGTGGAAAGGGTCGACAAGACCAGGCGAACTTGAAAAGCCGGTACCAAACCTCGTTAGATTTGTCCCGGGCAGAATTGGCAGAGGACTTACTGACGATCCTGACACGCTCACAAACGATATGATAAGGGATAATGTTGTTGTTATGCAGAACTTTCCCGCATTGTGGTACGAACGCCGGCGTGATGACCATGCCCGAACACGCAGGGCCAATGCCGATGTTTGGGCACCATTTTATGAACAACCCTTTAGCCGTAGCGGAGAAGGTGAGGCATTCGACCGCCTTAGCAGGTATGATCTGACCAAATGGAATAGCTGGTACTGGCTTCGGCTCAAAAAATTTGCCGACCTGGCCGATCAAAAGGGTCTGATGCTCTTGGAGGAACATTACCTGCAACACAATATTATTGAAGAAGGAGCTCATTGGGCCGACTATCCCTGGCGCTCTGCAAATAATATCAACAACCTTGGGTTTGCCGAAAATCCACACTTTTCAGGTGATAAACGAGTTTATATGAGTGTCGAGTTTTACGATACAACAAACACAGTCCGAAAGGAATTCCATCGGGCATATATCCGTAAAAGCCTCGACAATTTTAAAGACAATACCAATATCATTCACCACCTCGGAATGGAATACACAGGACCATTATACTTTGTAAAATTCTGGTTAGATGTAATCCGCGACTGGGAAAAAGAGCATAACAAGCATGTTCTCGTTATGCTTCCGGGAACCAAGGACATTCAGGATTCAATTCTAGCCGATCCGAAACGATCAGCCCTGGTCGATATGCTTGATGTGATCCAATGGCAATATCGAAAAGACAGCAGTTTATATGCACCTGTCGGAGGTGTAAGTATGACCGAAAGGCAATATTCACGTTTGACCGATCCCGGCGAGACCTCTTTCGGCCAGATCTACCGCGCAGTACACGAATTCCATGTCAAATATCCTGAAAAAGCGATCGTTTATTCACGCCGCGGAGCTGTCTATTCGGATTGGGCCGTATTTATGGGTGGTGGATCATTTGCAACACTTCCCATCATCAAATCAGATATCTTTTTTAAAAACGCAGCGGAAATGTCGTGTATGAGGATGAAAAATTTATCTTCGCAGCAATATGTTCTAGGCAAAAAAGGAATAGGATATATTCTGTTTTGTGAATCAACCCATCTAAAAATTGATTTATCAAACGACAAAAACGATTATCGGCTGAGATGGATCAATCCTTCAACCGGAGAAATAATTCAATCAGAAGACAGGATTGCCGGAGGTGTTATAAATTCAGTTGATGCTCCCCTTAAAGGAGCCACAGTTGCCTGGATCTATAAAATGAATCCTTGATATCATTAATAATGATTAATTTATCAATGCAAAAATTTTAAATATAAAACATGAGGAATTTATTATTAAAAGGCTGGAAGTTGTTAATGTTGGCACTGTTGAGCACATCTCCGGGTCTGAATTTACATGCCCAGTCAAAATTCATTGACGGGAAAACTGTTAGCATCAGCATGGAACCCTTTGGCGACAGCATGCGCCATTGGTACGGCATCCATGATGATGGAAATATCGTTAATCCGGTTTTGAATCAACCAAAATACAAGTCAACTGAAATCACAAAGATCGCTGATAATATATTGCTGTTTCAACGGAATAACGGTGGATGGCCCAAAAATTACGATATGCAGGCCATATTAACCAAAGCTCAAATTGATAGTGTGATTCAAACAAAAAATATTCTTCATACGACTTTTGATAATTCGACGACCTACACCCATATCGAATACCTGGCTCAGGTTTATACCATTACAAAGGTTGAGAAATACAAAGATGCGTGTCTTGATGGGATTAAATTTATTCTTTCTGCACAATTTCCGAATGGTGGCTGGCCCCAGTACTATCCATTGGAGGAGAATAATTATAGCCGGAGAATTACCTTCAATGACGGGGCATACCTTGGTATCATGGAAACGCTGAAAAAAATTACTGATAATGATCCTAATTTCTACTTTATTGGTAAAGAAATAAGGGGAAAAGTTCAAATAGCTTTCGACAAAGGGCTGGATTGCATCTTTAAAACACAGATCGTTGATAATGGAAAGCTTACTGTTTGGTGTCAGCAACACAACGAAATTGATCTTTCACCAGCCTGGGCCCGGGCATTCGAACCTCCAAGTATTTGCAATGGGGAAAGTGCCGATATCGTTCTATTCCTGATGAATTTCGAACATCCTGACAAGAAAATCATTAACTCAGTGCAAAGTGCTGTTAAATGGTTTAATGACTCGAAAATTTATTATACCAGGATAAAAACAGTTCCGGCACCACCCGAAAAATCGCAGTGGAAAACAAGTAATTACGACAGAGTTGTTGTAAATGATTCACTTGCACCACCAATCTGGACGCGATATTATGAACTTGGAACTGAAAGACCTTTATTCTGTGACCGAAACAGCAAGTTCTTGTATTCAATGGCAGAAGTCAGTCGCGAACGCCGTAGCGGATATGGCTGGTATACCTATTCACCACAAAAAGTACTGGATAAATATCCGAAATGGTTAAAAAAATGGGGAATTGAACCAAATGTTCTAAAAAAATAAAACTTACAATTTTATTGATGAGAATATGAAAAAGTATATCGCAATTATTTTAATTCTGCTTGTCGCAGGAGGATTCAT
>Ga0302286_10002633_pt1 | contig 12379 bp, 12 predicted proteins | sample III_Fen_E2_3_FD_198765 | JGI IMG/M metagenome (GOLD analysis project Ga0302286, IMG submission 198765) | Peat permafrost microbial communities from Stordalen Mire near Abisko, Sweden - III_Fen_E2_3 | ecosystem: Environmental > Terrestrial > Soil > Wetlands > Permafrost | place: Sweden: Abisko...
GATTAATGGTTTTACATGTAAAGCCATTAATCCTCAAATAAGCACAAAATCGTTATACTTCCTCTCCTGTAAAATGGGCAGATGGGAGAGTGGTTGAATCCAGTCGCCTGGAACGCGGCCGTGGGGTAACTCACCGGGGGTTCGAATCCCCCTCTGCCCGCCACTTTTTTAAAGTACTCCTCTAAAATTTACTGCATCTCATTTCTAAGTTTTCCATATTTATCGCACGCAATTGAGAGATTTTTCTCACAAGCACTTTTGTAAAGTTCTAAGGCTTTATCCAAATTTTTAGCTACGCCTTCGCCATTGTGGTACATGACTCCCAAATTATAACAGCTCTTTTCATACCCTTCATTGCAGGTTTTTTGGAACAGTGTAAACGCTTTGCTGTAATCTTTTTGCACGCCTTGACCTTTATAGTCCATCAAAGCAACGCTGTAACATCCTCTGACATGACCACTTTCACACGATTTATAAAAGAGGGTAAACGCTTTAACGATATCTTTGGTGACACCTTCACCCGAATCATACATGATACCAAGGTTGTAACAACCGTCTGAAAAACCGCCATCACACGACTTGGTGAAAAGTGAGACCGCTTTTGCATCATCTTTGTAAACTCCAAGTCCTGCATCGTACATATTGGCAAGATTATAACACGCTTCGGCATTGTCTGCCTCGCACGAACTTTGAAAAAACGTAGCAGCACTGCCGTAGTCACTCTTCTCGTATGCATTCAATCCATTCGTGAGATCATCTGCATACGAAAGGGGTGCTAAAAGCGCTAAAAAAGATAAAAGTTGTAAAAATTTTTTCATGGTAGCTCCTTATTTGTATTTTCCTTTATACGTTATTTCATCAAACAGCAACTCTTCCATCAACTCTGGAAAAGATCGCATCGTTAAAAAAATGGCCATATTTTTCGCAATAAACATTGGATTATTGGCATTGGTAATTAATTGAATGAGTGATTCTTGATCGGCTTTGTTGTAATGATGAATGGAGTAAATAAAATCTTTGATATTCTCTTTAGCAAGAGGATCCGTGAAACGTTTTGGATACTGCGTTTGCAGGGTTTCAAAATCCCAAATGGTTTGGGAGAAAATATCGCGCATGCTTTGACTAAAGAGAAACTCTTCAAAAACTTTCTTCATATCAAAGTCAATAATCAAGCTCGGGTTAGAATCGCCTATAAAATAGATATTTTGACGCTGAATCAGCCCACCGTAAATGTTTTTCTCTTTATACGCATGGTCAATAAAAACAGCTCTTTTGCCAAGGCGTTTGGTCACTGCCTCACTGCTTTTTAACAATTTCCACGAAAGTGCTTGGTAGGCTTCGGGATCTTTGGTAGTTTTTAAGATATCTTCTTTAATGGCATCTTGGTAGACTTTTTCAACGCTGTTTTCGCCTATCACTTCATGCTTTTTTTCTTGAGCACCGCATCCGCCAAGGAAACATAAAACGATTAAGCCTGTCATCATATTTCTAAGCATCTCCTGACTCCTATAAATTCGTCTTTCCTTCATTGTATAACGGCTTAACTTAAAGCATTAATCGTCAAAAGAGTTAGGGGTGTAAAAATCTTTACATGTAAAAGGAGCAGAACGTTTTGCTCCCTTGTTCACGCGTTGGCTTGAGCTTCTAGCTGTTGTTTAATCAGTGGCTTAATCCCACCACTCTCTAAGATGTGTAGAACATACTCAGAAAGAGGCTCCGCTGTTGCAATGCACTCTTTTTCACGACAAATCACACCACTTTGCAGATCAATTTTCAATGCATCACCCAGTTGGATGAGTTTGGAGATATGAGGACAAATGAGAAGAGGCACACCAAGGTTAATGGCGTTGCGGTAAAAAATGCGCGCAAACGACTCCGCGATGATCGCACCCACACCGACGGCTTTGAGTGTAATGGCAGCATGTTCACGACTACTTCCACAGCCAAAATTTGTCCCTGCAATAATAAAATCACCTTTTTTAATTTTTTTGGTAAACTCGGGATCAGCCCCGAACATCGCGTATTTTGCGACATCTTCTACATCGGTAAACTCCACAAAACGCCCTGGATAAATCTGATCGGTATCGACATTATTGCCAAAGACAAAGGCATTGCCTGTTAATAATTTTTGCATCTTTTTTCCTTTACATGTAAAGACTAGGATCGACGATTTCGCCCATCAACGCTGCCGCGGCAACTGCTGCGGGTGAACCTAGAAAAATCTCCGCTTTGGTGTCACCCATGCGTCCTGGGAAATTTCGATTGGTCGTCGTGATGCACGTCTCACCTGAAGCGATCATGCCCTCATGCGTCCCCAAACATGCCGCACACCCCGGTGTCACAAAGGTTGCTCCCGCTTCGATCAATGTTTTCACATACCCTTTTTCCATCGCTTCGAGTAAAACACCTTTGGAAGCAGGAACGATGACAAAACGTGTGCGAGATGCTACTTTTTTGCCGTGAAGAATATGCGCAGCAATGCCGATGTCATCCGCCCTGCCACCCGTACATGAGCCCAAATACGCTTGATCGATGTGACGACCGATAAACTGGCTCACATCATAGACGTTATCCACACTGGAAGGTGCGGCGAGTTGGGGTTTGAGCGCGCTCACATCAAACGTGACTTCATCCGCGTATTTAAAATCAGCATCGGTGTGGTAAATCTCATACGGTCGCGTCACCCTCTCATTTAAAAAGGCCATCGTAATGGCATCGGGCTGAATGTAGCTCGCTTTGGCACCCATTTCCGTGCTCATATTGCACAGTGCCATACGCTCAGAAATGCTGAGGTATTGAAGCGTCGAGCCTCCAAATTCAACCGCTTTATAAACCGCATAGTCCGCTCCAAGGGCGCCAATCGCATGCAAGATCGCATCTTTAGCATACACACCTTTGGGAAGTTTTCCCTCAAAATTGATCTTAATAATTTCAGGAACCCTAAACCACAGCTTCCCTGTCGCTAAAATGATCGCCAAGTCCGTTGCTCCCACTCCCGTTCCAAAAGCTCCAAAAGCACCATGCGTCGTTGTGTGTGAGTCTGTGATGACCACGATTTCACCCGGATACGCCAAACCTTTGTCCGCTAAGACTTGATGACACACCCCTTGGTCGATGTCCATGAGAAGATCAATGCCTTGATCCCAACAAAACTCCCGAAACTGCTTTTGATTCGCAGCCTGCGTAATTGTAGAGGCGGGAGCATAGTGGTCTAAAAACATAATTACTTTGTTTGGATCATGCACCTTTGTACCGCCCATTTCAAAAAAAGAGCGCAAGGTTTGCAGGTAAAGATCGTTAATACCTGCCATATCAACCTCACAATTGATGATTTCTCCTGTTTTTATCTCTACTTTTCCCGCTTTTTTAGCTAATAATTTCTCAATGGCATGCATTTTTAATCCTTCCAAATGGGTATCTTTTTACCTGTAATTCCCCAAAAGCGTTACATGTAAAAAGAAAATTTAACTTTTCTTGAAAAAACAACCTTCTCATGCTATACTTTAGCGAAATACAGAATTACAAAGAGCATTCTATGATGAATCTTACCAAAATACAGATGTTACCTGCTCGCGAGCAAGTCGCTTCTATTCTACGCTCTTCTATCCTCACAGGCGGTATCAGCAAAGGTCAATCCATAACACTTGATAGCATTGGTGAACAAGTAGGTATGTCTCGTACTCCCGTGCGCGAAGCGTTCCAAATTCTCGCGAATGAAGGACTGATAGAGCTTCGTCAAAACCGCTGTGCTATCGTTAAAGGCATCTCTGAAGAGGCGATTAAAGATCACTACGAAATGCGCATCTTGCTTGAAACCGAAGCCTTTAGACGTGCTTGTGCCAACATGAACGACCAAATTCTTGAAGCGATCAAGCGGGTCAACAAACAAGGCCAACGCGCCAAAGAAGCAGGCGATACTGAAGCCTACAACATCTCCAACCAAGCGTTTCATATGACCATCTGGGAAGCTGCAGGGAGTGAAAAACTCAAATCGTTTCTCTCTTTGTTGTGGAATGGCCTTTCCATGAACCGACTTGTCACCGCGCAAGAGTACGCCGCTATTTCACTCGCTGAACACGACCAAATGGTCGAAAAACTGATTCAAAAAGATTATGATGGGGCATGTCAAGTTATGCGAGAACATATTGTCCGCAGTATGAACAGTACCCTTTCAAACTTTAAAAACTAATCCCAAGAGGCAACTAATAATGCCTCTTGTTTCCTCTTTTTTGTTAGCTCTTCGCAATCATCGAAACAATATGCTGTGATGTCTTAGCAAGTGCTTCTTCTTTACGTGCATGAAAGGTGACTTTATTGGCTTCAAAAAGGTTGTTGCCTTCCGTATCAATCGAAATAATCAACGGTCCAAACTCTTTGACTTTTAAAATCCAAAAAGCCTCAGGCATCCCAAATTCTGGCCACTCTTTGCCTTCTATTTTTTCCACTTGTTCAGCAGCGACAACCCCACAGCCTCCAGGGAAAACAGCATGAACGGCAATGCTCTCTTTGCATCCCTCCGCTGTTTTAACGCCCATTCCCCCTTTACCGATGACGAGCTTTACCCCTGTTTGCGCTAAAAACTCTTTCTCATAACGCTCCATGCGCATGCTCGTAGTAGGACCAATGGAAACCATCTCCCAACCCCCTTCCACATCTTTGACAATAGGCCCTGCGTGAAAAATAGCAATGCGATCCATAGGGAGTTTGGGCATAATGCCTTCTGCGACAACCCTGCGATGCCCTTCATCTCTACAGGTCACCAAAGTTCCACTCAAATAGACAATGTCTCCCACGCGAAGTGATTTGATATCTTCATCTGCAATCGGTGTTGTTAAAACTTTTTTCATAGTTTTACTCCTTTATGAGAAACAATTTCGTACTCTAAATTTTCATCAAAGCGAATAATGCCATGACGATTTGCCCAACAGCCAATCGTAACACCCACACCAAGAACGGAAGGGTGATGCGCCATCCCTTCAATATGCACTGCCATAACGCTATTTTTCCCAGAAATTCCTTGTGGTCCAAGTCCTATTTCATTCAGCCCTTTTTCGATGGTTCTTTCCATCTCCGCTGCTTTTGGATGGGGATTGGAGGTTCCCACAAGGCGCAGCATCGCTTTTTTAGAAAGCAATGCAGATGAATTAGAACAAGTACCAATGCCGATACCCACAATCAACGGAGGACACGCATTGATGCCCCAATTGACAACCGTATCGAAAACAAATTGCATTGCACCCTCGTAACCCGCAAGCGGAGGCAACACGATGCTACGACCCGGCAGTGAACACCCACCGCCTGCTTGGTACACTTCGATTTCAATATTGGTGCTATCGTCCACAATGTCCCATTCGATGAACGGAACGTTGGTTCCAACATTGGTTCCCGTGTTCACTTCATCAAATACTTCCACAGCGTTCAGACGCAGTGGAGCACTTTTGGTTGCGGCAATCGTCGCTTCTCGTAAGATGGAACGTAACTGTCCCAATAGGGGGAATTTTGCGCCCGAGCGCACAAAAAACTGAATCACACCGGTGTCTTGACAGGTGGGTCGCCCTAGCTTTTTAGCTTTATCCAAATTGTCAAACATAACATCGTAAATGGTTTTTGCAAGAGGAGTACTCTCTTTGGTTCTTAACTCCGTTAGCTTTGCCATAATATCATCTGGCAACTCTTTGGATACAACGTCTACAAACTTACCTAAAATATCTACCATTTCTTTTTCACGCTCAAGAGCAGACATCCTTTCTCCTTTTTTGTGATGTGTGATATTTTATCACATTTAAATTATAAACAATAGTGCCTCTAACAAAAGCCCAGAAATACGCAAAAAATCTTTACATGTAATCTTACATGTAAAGATAAAAAACCTTATTATTAAACAAAAATGAGCACGCCTAAAAGAAGTGTAGCAATATACACCGCTCCAAAAATTGCGCCTAATGCCCACCATCTTCCTTGCGAAATATACCCAGCTCCATACCAAATAGGTGATGGTCCTGTTCCATAAGGCGTGATAATTCCCATCAAACCAATGGCGCTTGAGAGAAGAATCATAAAAGTAGGTAATTGCGCTGGAGCAATAAGTTTGACAGCGATGACAATAAAAATTGGCAATAATGCTGTTGTATGCGCCGTCAGACTTGCGAAAAAATAGTGTAACAAAAAGAAAAATACAATCATCAAGAGCATCAGCAGCGTAGGGGAGAGCCCTGAGAGGTACACCTCTGTTCCTTTACCAACCCATGTTAGAATACCAACATCTTCAAGACCCGATGCAAGCGCTACTAAGGTAGAAAACCACACTAAAATATTCCAAGCCGCTTTATTGCTGATTACATCATCCCATGAGACGATATTGGCTAAAACCATCAGCACGACGACCACAATAGCGGCTGTTGTGCCATCGATATTCAGCTCTTTTCCAAAAATCCACAGTATCAACGCTAAAAAAGCAAAGAGACCCATCAACGTCTCTTTGAGTGTTATTGGTCCCATTTTTTCAAGTTCTTTTGCCGCCCATGCAGGTGCTTCAGGAGATTTTTTTTGGGTTGGAGGATAAATGAGATAGACCATTAACGGGGTGACTAAAAAGAGTGGTAATAAAAGTGGCACCATAATTTCTACCCAAGCGCCCCATGTGATGGTAACATTAGCACCTTTCGCAATTAAATCCAATGCCAAAAGATTGGGAGCAAGTGCCGTGAGGAACATTGAACTGGTGACACACGTAGTTGCCATAGCGACCCAAGTGATGTATGCTCCCATTTTACGAGGTTCATGTTCAGGCGTTGAATTAAAAATAATCGGAATATTAATGGCAATAGGATAGATCGTGCCACCACTTCGTGCGGTGTTGGATGGCATAAAGGGAGCCAGCGCCAAATCTGCAAATGCCACAGCATACCCAAGACCTAAAGAACTTTTTCCCATATATTTAATCATCACCAAGGAGATGCGTCTGCCAAGACCCGTTTTTTGATAGCCCATAGCAAACATGAAAGCAGCAAAAATAAGCCAGATCGTACCATTTGAAAAACCAGAGAGTGCCCATTTAACATTTGCTCCCGAAGTCTTGCCCACAAGACCTAACAAAGCTGCCAACGATACACCGATTAACCCCACTAAAGCGGCAGGAACGGGCTCTAAGATCAATCCAACAATAACAGCTAAAAATATAGCCAGATAATGCCACGCCCCAACACTTAGTCCCTGTGGTACAGGAATGATAAACCAAACCACTGCCAAAATACCTACAGGAATAAGCATTTTGATTGCTTCTTTCGACATAGCAAAGCCTCCTAAAATGGATTTGAAAACCTCTTTCGCAGGTACACTGAATGGGGAAAGGCTTTTTTTAACGCGTGATAACATATTAAGAATAAAATCATTCTAAGACGCAAGAACTTAAAACAGTATTAATATTTATAAATCAAAATAATTTAAGTTAATACTGTTTCAAATGGCAATTAAGTGTGATTCATTAACATATAATTTAGATAGTTAGTCTATAATTTTTCTAAATTTTTCTCCATGAAAGAACCTTTGCAATGTCAAAACCACTTAGTGAGCGTCAACTTGTTTTAGCGCTTGCCTCCTTAGCAGCGATTACCCCTCTATCGATTGATATGTATTTGCCTGCATTTCCTTCCATTGCAAAAAGCCTTCAAACGTCTATCCCCAATGTCGAAATAAGCCTCAGCCTTTTCTTTTTTGGTATGGCAATGGGGCAACTTTTTGGAGGCCCAATTTCAGATGCGTATGGCAGACGTCCTATGGTGATTATTGGGCTCATCCTTTTTGGGATCAGTAGCCTTTTACTCTCTTTTACAGAACATATTGAGATGTTTTGGATCTTAAGAGCCATTCAATCCTTTGGCGGAGGTATCGCCACAGTCAATGTCTCAGCAACCGTGCGAGATATGTTTGAGGGCAAAGAGAGTGCGCGCATCTTTTCCATGATCGCCATGGTGATGTTGATGGCACCGCTGCTTGCGCCCACAATGGGTTCTTTAATCCTCAAATTTTTTGAATGGGAAATTATCTTTATTCTCTTAAGCCTTTACACACTGTTTGCCCTTGGTTTTTACCTCTTCCGTTTTCCTCCCGTTGTTCAAAAACGCTCAAAAATTACACCGATTCAGAACTATAAAACCGTTCTTAGCCATAAAATGGCGATGGTTTTTATCGTCTCTCAAATCCTCTCATCATCAGGAATGTATACGTTTATTACCTCTTCATCTTTCATCTATATGGAACATTTTCATGTCAGCCCAACTCATTTTGCACTTTTTTTCGCGCTTAATGTGACAACGCTGATGATTGTAGGAAGAGTAAACGCATGGCTTGTCAAATACAAAGACCCTCTGATTCTGCTTCGTTTTGGCATGAGTACTCAAGCACTCTTAGGCATCGCTTTGTTTGCCTGCCAAGACCAGAGCATTTATGTTCTGTTCCCTATTATTGGACTCTACATTGGTACATTAGGATTTATTTTTGGAAATTCTGTCTCATTGGCATTGGAGTTTTTTCCAAGTATTAGCGCCTCAGCCAATGCGATTATTGGAGTGTTACAGTACAGTGTGGGAGCACTCATGGGGTTTATTGCAAGTTCTTTGCACGATGCGACACTCTTTCCTATAACAGGCGTTATGATGATGGTCAGTTTGTGTGGCGCAGCACTTTTACTGATAGGAAGTAGGGGATACATTCCACATCGCTAAGGCTAAAGAGAAGAAAATTCTTTTTCATTCAAAAGAGTTCTTGCAGAACTCCTGACACACGTTTAAAGCAAAGCTCTAAAAGCTACGCTAACACTGGGTTTTCCTTGGCGGAATGCCCGCGCACTTTTAGTGCTTTACTTCTTGCAAAGTGAGTTTTACGAAAAGTCTAAATTATTTTGCAGCTTTTTTCGCTTCGCTAATCCAGCCTTGAAAGAGTGCATCATGCGCTTTGATCCATAATTGTGCGTGACGCTCGATATCTTTTTCGCTCTTTTCGCCTTGACTAATCATCATATTTTCTGCACTTACATCGCGAATATCTAATTTCGCAATTTCAAATAATTTAGCTGCGGCAGGATTGTGTGTTGCAAGATTGCCGTTGGCGACAATATGCGTCGTATTGGCGCTAAAACCATAATTTTTACCACCTGGTAATGTTGTATCTTTATGATCAGGATCAGCACTCTTTGTGACTTGAAGCCATACAGTGTCCTTGCCAGGAATTAAAATACCACTCACCCAATACGGTGTCCATGTGTAGTATAAAATCGGTTTACCTTGTTTGTATCGTGCAATCGTTTCAGCAATAATCGCCGAATATTCACCTTGGTTGTGTTTAATCGTATCTCTAAGACCAAAGGCATCCAGTTGATATTCAATCGATCTTTCGCATCCCCAACCCGGATTACACCCTGCTAAATCTGCTTTACCATCATCATTGCTGTCAAACAACTTGGCAATTTTAGGATCTTTGAGGTCATTGAGGTATTTGATATGGTACTTTTCTGCTGTTTTTTTATCGATCAAATAGCCTTGCGCATTTCCTGAAATAAATGTTCCTTTACGAAACATGACTTTTTCACCACCTACTTTTTCAAACATTTCATCATGCAGAGGTATCCAATTGACGGTCGTATAATAAATATCATTCGATTCCTTGTTTTGAGCAATCGTCTCATAAATCACAGCATATGCTACTTCTTCAATCGGTAAAACATCGTACCCTAATGCTTTTAGCGCTTCATCGATAATAATCGTTTGAAACTTCTCTTCGGCAATGGAGCTGTGCATTGGATGCACTTTAATGCCCTTGCCCGGTAATTCTGCTGCAACACTTACACCACTTAGTAACATAGAACAAACGATGCCTATGACACTTTTTTTGAGTACGTTATTCATGTTTTTTCCTTTGTTTTGCAAGAAGGTCGTATAAAAAGCCCAAAGGACCTTTTTGATACCATGCAAAATGCGCATGGAGAATATCTTTCTCACCCAGTGCTTGTGTAATGCGATCTAACACGATGGCTAAAAGAACAATACCCACACCGCCAATAGACGCCAAGCCCATATCGAGCCTTCCAATACCGCGAAGCACCATCTGTCCGAGTCCTCCCACGGCGATCATGGAGGCAAACACCACCATAGAGAGTGAAAGCATCAAGGTTTGATTAATACCCGCCATAATGGTGGGCATAGCAACGGGAAGTTGCACTTTAAAGAGCATCTGCCAAGGGGTCGCTCCAAAACTTCGTGAGACTTCAATCAAATCTTTAGGCACTTGCCTAATACCAAGGTTGGTGAAGCGAATCAAGGGAGGAAGTGCAAAGACAATCGTCACAACAACCCCCGGAACATTGCCTATGCCAAAAAGCATCACCACTGGAACCAAATAGACAAACGCCGGCGTTGTTTGCATCGCATCTAAAATCGGTCTCATAATCAGTGAAAACCGATCGTTATTTGCAACCAATATGCCGATGGGAATACCAATCACTATACAGAAAAAGACGGAGGTAAAGACCAAAGAGAGTGTTATCATCGCTTCGCTCCACGCACCAATCAATCCAATGATAATAAGCGAAATAAACGTACCAATTGCAATTTTACGACCTGCAAACTGCCATGCAAGAAGCGTTACAACGACAATAAAGACGGTAGCAGGGATGGAGCTAAAAAAATCTCCAATCATACTTAATACCGCGTCAATCGGAATACGAATAGATTGAAAAACATCACGAAAATGCGCTACTGTCCATGTTAATCCTGATTCTACATAACGATCTAAGGGGATAAATGTCTCTTTAAAAGGGTGTAACCAGTCAAAAGAGATATCTACTGGCGGAGCAGATTGGTCACTTAACCAATCGGTTTGTGTGGCGGGAGCCATTTCCCACGGATTTGCTGTTGATTCACTCATTGTCATCCTCCCCTTGGTAGTCCAATGCTTTTAAAAGAGTCGCTTTAGAAATCGCCCCTATATATTTTTGGTTTTTATCGACAACAGGTACGGAGCAGGGCGTGCTAGCGACAATGCCTACAATATCATTTAAATATGCCGCTCCATCAATAATGGGTATCTCTTTTAAAAACGCGACATCAATGCTGTCCCGTTTTGGTTTTGAGCGTAAACTATCGACCGATACAATGCCTAAAAAATGTTTTTTACGATCAACAATGTAAGCAAACTCACGATCATGATCCCTCAACGTTTGAAGGGCCATTAACGTTCCTTGTCCATCTTTTTGGATGATGGTGACTTGCTGTGTACTGGCAATATCTTTGGCCGTAATGACACCTCCCACATTAACGCCTTTGAAGAAAGAGCGCACGTACTCATTGGCAGGATTTTTTAAAATCTCATCGGGGCTACCGATTTGAACGACAACACCACCTTGCATAATGGCAATGCGATCACCTAGTTTCATCGCTTCATCTAAATCATGTGAAATAAATACGATGGTGCGTTCTTGTTCGCTTTGAAGCTTAAGCAACTCATCTTGCATTTCACTGCGAATAAGCGGATCAAGTGCCGAAAAGGCTTCATCCATCAAAAGCACATCGGGGTTATTGGCCAAAGCCCTCGCCAAACCAACACGCTGTTGCATACCACCACTCAACGAATCAGGATAGGCATCGACGTAATCAATCAGACCAACTTGTGAAAGAGCTTCTTTGGCTTTGATGTAGCGTTCCTCTTTAGGCATACCACCGAGCTCTAGACCAAAGGCGGCATTATCAAGTACATTGAGATGGGGCAAAAGAGCGAACGACTGAAAAACCATACTCATTTTAGCTCTACGCACAGCTCTGAGTTCTGAGTGATTCATAACGGCAATATCTTCGCCATCAATTAAAATAGAACCACTTGAGGGTTCGATCAAACGGTTAAAGAGTCGAACCAATGTCGACTTGCCTGATCCTGATAAACCCATGATGACAAAGATTTCACCTTTGTATATTTGAAGACTGGCGTTATTAACGCCGATTGTTTGAGCAGTACGTCTAAAAATCTCCGCTTTATCCATACCTTTTTTTAACAGTGTAAGTGCTTTTTTGGGTGAATTCCCGAAAATTTTATAGACATTTTTTAGCTCAATTTTAACCTCTTTCATTCTAACTCCTAAGGTAAAATTAAGTAAATAGAGATGACTCTCTCCTTTCACCTTAGCGCTAAGAGTATTAAACGAAGCTAAAATTTTAGCATATTCTTAAAATAATCTTAAGCTTTATGACCTTTAAAAGGGTCGTGAGGTACTATGGGGTAGCACTTTAGGAAGTTTTAAGGATAGAAGTACAAAAATAGTTTTTTTGTGTAAATTTGTAACGAAAAATAGCTATTTAATGTTAAAAAGTGTTTGAATAATCTTTTTATCCAC
>Ga0302286_10002634_pt1 | contig 12374 bp, 12 predicted proteins | sample III_Fen_E2_3_FD_198765 | JGI IMG/M metagenome (GOLD analysis project Ga0302286, IMG submission 198765) | Peat permafrost microbial communities from Stordalen Mire near Abisko, Sweden - III_Fen_E2_3 | ecosystem: Environmental > Terrestrial > Soil > Wetlands > Permafrost | place: Sweden: Abisko...
ATCTGGAAATAGAATCCCTGCTCAAGAGGGTGGAGGATGAGGAAATCAGGGAGGTAATTTTTGCGCTGAGCACAACCATGGAGGGTGATTCTACCAATTTTTATCTGTTCAAAAAGCTAAAAAACAGCAATATCCGTATCACAACCCTTGCCCGAGGGGTCTCGGTAGGAGACGAACTAGAATTTACCGATGAACTGACATTGGGGCGCTCAATTGTCAACCGGCTTTTGTACGAACAAGTTATTTCCTGATATTTGAACCAATGAAGTTGTTCCTGAAAGATGACAAGATCAAATTGCGTGCCTTAGAGCCTGAAGATATCGATCTGCTCTATGAATGGGAGAACAGCGAAGAGATCTGGACGGTCAGCCACACCATTGCCCCTTTTTCGAAACAGCTGCTGGCTCTTTACATCCAGAATTCAGACAAAGATCTTTACGAATCCAAACAGCTGCGAATGATGATCGAGACCAAAAGGGGAAAAACCGTAGGCGCCATCGATCTGTTTGAATTTGACCCCTTTCATGCACGGGTTGGCATCGGAATTCTTGTTCACAGACAGGAAGACCGATCCAAGGGATATGCAACTGTCGCTTTAAACCTGATGGTCCGGTATTGTTTTGAAAAACTTGACCTGCACCAGATTTACGCCAACATACTGACTGACAACTTAATTAGCATGAAATTGTTTGCCAAAGCAGGATTTGAATTGTCAGGAACCAAGAAAGATTGGATAAGGGAAGATGGCGCATGGAAAGATGAGAATTTGTTGCAATTGGTGAGAAAAAATTAGATCTGGGGTACCATTACGCTCTATCCCGGCTGCCAATATCTCTACCATGCAGCTAAACCTCGGTCGTGCAACACAATTGAGAGCCATTCTCCCCAAATCCCGTTTCCCCATTTTCTCCACATCTCACCCTCTCATTTCTCAATTTTCACACTTATTTCATTGTACTCCGGGATCTCCTTTAAAAATTCGTACGTCTGATTTGTTTTGTCTATCTGGCAGCAAAAATGAGACAGCCCGTTGGTCACAATCAAAAAATCGACCTGAAACTCGAAATTGTAGCGAACAATCTGATCGAAGACTTTTTGGGTGATTTTAACCTCCGGAGCTTTGCATTCAACGATCAATAATGGCTTTCCGGTTGTTGCAAAGGCCACCACATCAGCGCGAAAATCCTGACTGTTGAACCTCAGGGATCGTTCCAGGGCCATCAGGGAAGCAGGATAATGTTTTTCTTCAACCAGGTAGCGTACAAAATGTTGTCGCACCCACTCTTCGGGGTTCAATTTCACCCACCGGTGACGGTAAGCATCGAAAATCAATGTTTTACCCTCCTTTTGGGTCGTTCGGAACGTGAAGTGTGGCAGATTGAGTTGCATCATTGCTGAAAATCTCTTTAAATCTAAATTTTTATTTTCATTTCAACCAACTTAATACAAAAAGCAGGTAATTTTGCAGAAAAGGAGCTTATGAAGACTAAAGAAGAAATTGTTCAGAATTGGTTGCCCCGGTATACAGGAAGAGAGTTGGATCAATTTACCAAACATATCCTGTTGACTAATTTTCAAGGTTATGTCGAAAATTTTGCCGAGAAGTTCGGTGTACCCGTTATCGGGGAAGATAAGACAATGCCGAATGCCAGTGCCAACGGCATTACCATCATCAATTTCGGGATGGGTAGTCCCAATGCGGCTACCATCATGGACCTGCTCAGCGCGGTGATGCCGGATGCAGTACTTTTCCTGGGCAAATGCGGCGGATTGAAACGCAAAAGCGAATTGGGCAATTTAATCCTACCTATCGCAGCCATCAGAAGCGATGGTACCTCCAACGACTATCTGCCCCCTGAAGTCCCTGCTTTACCTGCATTCAGCCTGCAACGTGCAGTCTCCTCCACCATACGCGATCTCGGATTGGATTATTGGACCGGCACCGTCTTTACAACCAACAAAAGAGTCTGGGAGTACGATGAACGTTTTAAAAAATATCTGATCAAGACCCGTGCAATGGCCATAGACATGGAAACCGCCACCATCTTCACGGTAGGTTTTTGCAACTCCATTCCTACCGGCGCACTCCTTTTGGTCTCTGACCAGCCCATGATTTCTACAGGTGTTAAGACCCAGGAGAGTGACAAAGAGGTAACCCGGTTGTTTGTGAATACACATCTGGAAGTAGGAATCAGTGCACTGATGGAGATTATCAATGACGGAAGATCTGTCAAACACCTGAAATTCTGATTACATGGAGTTCCAGAAAATTCTCGCCGAATTAAAAAATAAAAAATATGGTACCGTCTATTTCTTAGAAGGCGAAGAGCCCTATTACATTGATGTTGTAAGTGACTATATCCTGGAAAATGTTTTGACAGAAAGTGAAAAATCTTTCAATCAAACGTTGCTTTACGGAAAGGATATCACCATGGATACCATCCTGACTGCTGCCCGCAGGTACCCAATGATGGCTGAACGGCAAGTTGTAGTAGTTAGGGAGGCACAAAATATGCGGGACATTGAAGAGCTGACCTCTTATGTCGAGAAACCGGCCCCTTCCACCCTGCTGGTCTTTTGCTACAAATACAAAACCATTGATAAACGCAAGAAGTTATACAAGGCCGTCCAGAAAAACGGCGTTTACATGGAATCCAAAACCCTTTACGAGAACCAGATTCCAAACTGGATCGTCGATTACCTTAAAACGCAACAACTTGGCATCGAACACAAGGCCGTTCAGATGATCACTGATCATATCGGAAATAACCTTCAGCGAATTGTCAATGAGTTGGATAAAGTTATTTTTTCGGCTATTCCCGGAACCAGCATCTCTGTTGACGACGTAGAGAAAAATATCGGGATCAGCAAAGAATACAATGCTTTCGAGTTTCAAAAAGCACTGGCTAACAGGGACATCTACAAGGCAAATAGAATTGTCAACTACTTCATCGAAAATGAGAAATCAAATCCGATACAGATGATTGTTGCCATATTGGTTGGCTATTTCCGGAAGATTCTCAACTTTCACACGATCATAAACAAAAATAATCCGGGCGAAGTGGCCCAGAAATTGGGTGTGAGTCCCACTTTTGTCAACGATTATATCACCGCCGGCAGAAACTATCCATTGCAAAAAGCCGTATTGGTATTGTCCTTGTTAAGGGAATACGATCTTCGTTCGAAAGGTGCCCGTGGTGGTACAAACAACAATGGAGAACTCCTGCGCGAATTAACATACAAAATTTTACACCTCTGATCCATGGCATCTATCACCCTAATGTTGGTTATTATTATCTCCCTGACCTCTATCATGGCTTTTTACAACAGGGAGGTGATCAAACAATTTCAGTTTAATGCTTTCCAGATTTATCACCGGAAACAGTACTACCGGTTGTTGACGCATGCACTGGTACATGCCAACTGGGAACACCTGCTGGTCAACATGATTGTTTTGTGGTCTTTCGGTAGTTTGGTAGAACACTATTTCGAACTTAATTTCGGAGGGTACTCCTCCTATTATTACCTCGTACTGTTTTTCGGATCGGTCATCCTTTCGAGCCTCTGGTCCCTTCTTAAACAAAGAAATAATCTCTATTACAATGCAGTAGGGGCATCAGGTGCCGTTTCGGCAGTTCTTTTTGCCGCCATATTTTTTAATCCCTGGGAAAACATCTATTTTTTCGGGATACTTCCGATGCCCGGAATTATTTTTGGACTGCTTTATCTCTATTACTCCTTTTACATGAGCCGCAAGAAATTGGACAATATTGGTCATGACGCCCACTTTCTCGGTGCGTTGATTGGTTTTTGTACCCCCATGATCATTCGCCCTTCCCTCTTTTGGGATTTTGTCAATCTTTTGTTTTCACCGTCGGGACATGGACTATAAGTAAATTAAAAATCACAGAATACAGATTAAAGATTAGGGCAACACAGCTTATCTGTATTGTTCAATGTTTTGATATAATATTAATTACTCTCTACACGAAGCGGCATGAAAGGCGGGTACTTCTTACTAAACGGGCAGTTTTACAAAGAACAGGATGCTGTTTTCAGACTGGCTGATCTGGACTGTCTGTTTGAAGGATTCAGTGAGACTTTCCGGGCAGAACATAACGAGATCCTCTTTCAGAAATCGATCAGCAATCATCTGCTGGCAACTGCCGAATCAATCGGGGTTGACCTTACCGGCTTAATAGATCCGGATGGCAGGATGTTGCGGAAGGATGTTTCACGATTACTGAACAAGAACAAGCTCTACCAGGCAGCAAGAATTGGAATCCAGATTTATCCTTCCGATTCTCAAGTGAATATTCTGCTGCGTGCAGAAGAGACCGAAAGGGGTTATTATCCTATCAAGGAACCGGGGTTACTCCTCTCCTTCTACTACGATCACCTCAAAGGGATTCAACCATCAGCCGCATATTCCACCTCAGGTTTTTTTATCAGCCAGGGAGCAAAACGTATGGCGGCAGCGTTGAATCAATCCAACATGATACTGCTGAACAGCGAAAAAAATTGTTGCGAATGTATTGACGGCTCATTTGCCTACCTGAACAATGAAGAGGTAATATTCCCAGCTTTAGGTTCCGGAGGATACCGCTGTGCCATCCTGGAAGAGATAATCCACAGCGCGCTGAGGGCTGGTTTTAAGCCGAAGGAACAAGAAACAATTACTACCGATGATCTGTTAGACGCTGAAGAGTTGTTCCTGTTTGATACCTGTAACGGCATCCAAAAAGTTCTTGGGTTGGAAGAACGGCGATATTACAGCACAAAGACGCAACTGATTGCCAGGGAACTTTCTGAGCTTGCAAAAAAAGATCGGGAAGAAAAGACATAGCAGGGCAATCATTACCATTGATTCACTGCAACTACCCGGTAATGGGCAAAGAGAGGTACTCACGAAGATACAGGCTGGAATACTTTGATCAGTTCAATTCAGGGTTTTCGGGAAAATTCTGCCAAAGCTGGGCATTTCCCCCCAACGTCTTAACGCTTTCGTTCCAGAAATTTTCATCACTCGAAAGAATAGTTTCAACCGTAGGGTCAACAACTACCCAGGAATGACCGTCTATTTCAGCAGCCAACTGGCCGGCGCTCCATCCAGAATAGCCAAGAAAAAAACGTACCTCCTCCTCATCAACCAGTCCGGCACTGATCAGTGCAGTAAGATGGTCAAAATCCCCACTCCAGAAAAGCTGATCACAGACCTGCAGGCTATCGGGGATTTTTTCACCTAAGGTGTGAAGGAAAAAGAGTTTGTCGTTGCTTACCGGACCGCCGAGAAAAGCGTTGGATTCAAAATCCGGAAATCCCTTGAAAAGGTCTTTAACCAGCAAATTGGTGGGCTTATTGAGGATAAAGCCTACATCTCCTTCCTCGGTACACTGAACCAGCAGAACCGTTGAACGACTAAAATAATCGCCAGGGAGAAATGGTTCAGCAATGAGGATCCTGCCCTGTTTGGGGCTCAGTTTGCTCTCAATTTTAAATATATCCAGATCCAGAAGCATAAGCTAAGAAAATAATTGACAGTTGACAACTCGTATTATTTCTCAATGATAAGAAAAATATCTTCATTTTTCTTTTTCATCAGAAATTCTTCCCTGGCGAATTTTTCGAGATTCTTGGCATTTGCCTTCATCTCATGCAGGTGAATACTGTCGTTTCGGATCTTTTCAAGAAAATAGGCTTTCTCGACCCGGTACTCCTTCAGTTTATTGACATTCTTCCTGAGGAAAAAAATATTGTTGTCATCAATAAAAATCATCCAGATGCTGAACACAATGAACGCAATCAAATACTTGTTTGCAATGGTTTTGAACAGCTTTCCGGAGATCGGCGACTTCATTTTAGCAGGCAGATTATTCATACAAAGTTAAAAAATCTGCCTGCCAAAAAAACAGATCCGGACGAATATTATTTATCTTCCAGAAAATTAGGGTAGATAAAATCCCTGGATGGGACAAAAGTCTCTTTGACGGTACGGATAGAAACCCATCGCAGCATGTTGAAAACAGAACCAGCTTTGTCGTTGGTGCCCGATCCTCTTGCTCCACCAAATGGTTGCTGTCCGACTACTGCTCCCGTGGGTTTATCGTTGATGTAGAAATTACCTGCAGCGTTCGTCAATCTTCTGGTCATATGATCAATGGAATAACGATTCTGAGAGAATATGGCACCGGTAAGCGCATAAAGAGAGGTTTCATCCAGCAGGGTAAGGGTTTGGTCGAGCTGATCATCTTCATAGACATAGATGGTAACCACCGGTCCAAAGAGCTCCTCCCTCATGGTGATATAGCGAGGATCTTTGGTAAGGATAACAGTAGGTTCAATAAAATAGCCGATGGATTTATCGCAGTTTCCGCCGTAGATAACCTCGGATGCCTCATCTATCCGCGCCTGATCAATAAAATTTTTCAGTTTGTCGAAAGAGGTTTCATCAATGACTGCATTGACAAAATTGGTAAAATCTTCGGGAGGACCCATCTTTATTCGGAGCAACTGCGCTTCGCTTTTGGCCCAGGTTTCTGTCCAGATAGATCGCGGGATGTATACCCGGGAAGCCGCAGAGCATTTTTGTCCCTGGTATTCGAAGGATCCCCGTACAATCGCAGTAGCCAAAGCCGTAGTGTCTGCAGTAGGATCCGCAAAAATAAAGTCCTTGCCTCCTGTCTCTCCTACAATTCTTGGATAGGATTTATATTTTGAAATATTGTTGCCGATGGCTTTCCAAATATCCTGAAATACGCCAGTTGATCCTGTAAAATGGATACCGGCAAAATCAGGATGACTGAAAATAACATCCCCGGCTGCCGGTCCGGATACAAAAACCAGGTTGATGACACCGGCCGGTAATCCCGCCTCAATCAACACTTCCATGATCACACTTGCCGAGTAAACGGCCGTTTTAGCCGGTTTCCAGACAGAAACATTTCCCATGATGACGGGAGCTACCGGAAGATTACCTGCTATTGAGGTGAAATTAAAAGGGGTTAGTGCAAAAACAAAACCCTCCAATGGCCTGAATTCGTTGTAATTCCACATTCCAGGACTTGATTCGGGCTGCATGGCATAGATGTCGGTCATACATTTGACCCCGAAACGGTAAAAATCAGCCAGTTCACAAGCTGCATCAATTTCTGCCTGATAGGCATTTTTAGACTGACCCAGCATGGTGGCAGCATTCATTCTGGCCCTGTAAGGCCCTGAGATAAGATCTGCGGCCTTGAGAAATATTGCAGCCCTGTGTTGCCAAGGTGTATTGGCCCACTCTGCTTTTGCCTTCAATGCTGCATCGATAGCCTGCATCACGTGGTTTTTATCACCCTGATGGTAACAGCCCAGCTTGTGTGCCAAATCATGGGGTGGATACATCTCCACAGTTTTACCTGATCGGACCTCTTTCCCATCAATAATCATGGGTAAATCGACAAACGTATTACGAAGTTCCAGCACTGTTCTCTGCAATTCAGCGCGTTCTGGGGATCCCGGAAAATAACCTTTTACAAGTTCATTTAAGGGAATTGGCACCTTATAGAATCCGGTTGACATATTGTTGTTTTTTTGTATTATTGCATTAGATTGAACTGACCAACTGTCACGATTGATCATGCAAATCTATGGGATCTCTGTCTCATAATTGCTAATAAATGTCACCTTTATACTTGAGAGACAGAATTTGTATTTATAAATCGACATGAAGCCTTTTGGACATAGATGCCAAAAAAATTTGAAAGCGGATTAAAGGGGAAATACGCCCATTTGCGCAAAGAGGAAATAGGACTTATCAGATTGTTTTTCTATATCAATCTCCTGTTTCTTGTTGGAGCCGTCGCTGTCGTAATTCTCGATTTATTCGATTTTTTCAACTCCAGCTATTCTCCTCATGCACTTTCATTTATAGGAATAATTATCCTGGTTTTGTTCTTTCTTCGGGAGGGTAAAAAAAATGCTGCCATAAACGCGCTTGCGCTTATTCCTGTTCCTGCTTATTTCCTGATGATCTCTCCCCGCTTTGCAATTTTCCCGCCGCAATCTTCCTTTAATTACGAAGTTTTCCTCTATTTATCCTGTTTTGTGATTTTTTTGTTACTCTCTGAAAAGCCGCTACAAATTCTGACTTATCTCTTTGTCACCACCATTGTGCTGGTCGGGCACCTGATCGCATTCGCCGACAATGATCTTTTATTTCGGGTAAACTGGAATCAATATGGCAGCTTCCATCCGCTGTTGATCTATCTGATCATCGGCGCTACTGGTTTCCTGTTGTATCTTTTTGCCCACCATCGTTTGGAAGAACAGAATCAAAAAATTCATTCCCTTCGTGAGAACCAGACCCTGATCTTCCATCAGTTTTTTGAAGGAATCCTTCGTTTAAGCATAGAACGGGACGAATTCGGCGAAAAAGCAGGATACAAGGTTATCTATGTGAACCCAGCTTTTGAAGAGTATTTTGAGGTCCGTAACTCAGAGATAAAAGAGATGCCGGCCCATCTTTTGTTTCAAAAATTGTTCAGGGGTGAAGTAGACTGGCAATCTTTGTTTGACCCTGCCAAACGGCTCAAGAAGGAGATCATGGTCCCTCACACTGGTAAATGGTTCAGGGTCTGCTCAATTCCTGTTGACAAAGATCATCTGATCTGCTTTTTCGAAAATATTACCAGCATCAAGGCCTCTTTGAGGGAATTAAGTAACAGCAAACATCGATACAAATTGTTACTGGAGACAATTCCCGATATATTCTTTGTCATCGACAAGGATGGAACCTATATCGACTACGTCCCTAAATCAGATAATGGCATTGATATGCAGGCCGGTGAGATCATCGGAAGCTCGATATCTGAAGTTGGTTTTTCTGCCAGGATGGTTTCGCAGGTTAGTAAGTCAATCAAAACTGTCATCACGAACAATACGATCGAGACCATCGAATATGTACTGGAGGTGAAGGGTAAAGGATCGTGTTTCTTTGAGATGAGGATGGTTAAACTTAACAATCACTCCGTAATGGCTATTTCAAGGGATATTTCCAAACAGAAATTTGCCGTACAGGCTATTGAGGAGGCAAGGAAGAAGGCTGAAGAAGCGGATATGCTCAAGGCAGCTTTTCTGCGAAATATTTCTCATGAGATACGTACCCCGCTGAATGCCATTGTAGGATTTTCGAATGTACTGCTTACCGATGAAGTATCCCGTCCCGAAAGGCTCAATTATTTAACAATTATCACCCGAAACTGCCAGATTCTGCTTCATGTTTTCAGCGACACCATTAAATTATCAAAAATACAGAGTGGCATTGAAAAGGTCGAAAAGCAGTACTACAACCTCAATGGTATGGTGAATGAGTTAAACAGACAGTTCAAGTACGAAAAGGGGCAACTGGAAAAAGATCATTTGAGACTCAATCCTGTAAAAGGGAATGATCATCCCAAGTTTTCTATTTTATGCGATGGGAACAAAATCAAAGACATCATGGAAAACCTAATGGATAACGCCCTTAAATTCACAGAAGAAGGCGAGATTGAATTCGGGTACAACATGATTGAAGATTCAAAAATCGAATTCTTTGTCAGGGATACCGGGATAGGCATTCCTACTGATCAGTTCAATAAAATCTTTGATCGGTTCTACCAGATCGATCTGAGAATAAAACGAATCTATGGCGGATCCGGAATTGGGCTCTCCCTGGCCAATGATTTTGCAGGAATGATGGGTAGTAAGATCAAGGTCGAATCAACAGTGGGAACAGGTTCCCGATTCTCATTTATTCTCCCTTTTGAAAGCGGGAGTAGCCACCTGAGGATTGTTTAAACCGCTTAATCTATTAACAACCCTAATAATCAAAACATCATGAACAGAAAGCTTCTAATTATTGCCTTATTTGTTTTACCAGCTTTTTACGGATTTTCCCAATCCAAATTCAGTGGACTGGAGATGAATCTGGGTAATTTATACCGGACTTCAGATGCCAAAACCCGCTCGATCAGCCCCGAAAACTTCACAGGGGAAAAGGGGAAGGGAGGCATGGCTAACCCTGCAGACAAAGATAAACCCAACATAGCAGGTGGGGCTAGTGCCGCGCGTGATCTTGGGCAAGGATGGAAAGTCAATCCAAGTATCGATATCCGACCCGGACAAACCTTTACCCTGGCCGAAATGGAAGGTCCCGGTGCCATCCAGCACATTTGGATGACCCCTACAGGCAACTGGCGTTTCTCTATACTCCGCATCTATTGGGACGACGAAAAAGAGCCCTCCGTAGCGTGTCCAGTAGGCGATTTTTTTGGGCAGGGCTGGAATAGCTACGCTCAACTAACATCATTACCTGTTTGCGTCAACCCAGGAAGTGCATTCAACTGCTATTGGGCCATGCCTTTCCGAAAAAAATGCAAAATAACCATGGAAAACATCAACGACAAAGATGCCATGTCAGTCTATTATCAGATCGATTACACCCTGACAGAGGTACCCGCGGACGCTGCCTATTTTCATGCGCAATTTCGCCGTTCCAATCCTGTGGAATCATCTCTTTACACCATCGTGGATGGTATCAAGGGCAAAGGCCAGTTTGTAGGGCTGTACCTTGCATGGGGTGTCAACAACAACAGTTGGTGGGGTGAAGGTGAAATCAAGTTTTACATTGATGGTGACAGCAAGTTTCCAACCATTTGCGGCACTGGTACTGAAGATTATTTCTGCGGATCTTATAATTTCGACCGCGACGGTAAATACAAAGAATTTTGCACGCCCTATTCAGGCCTTCATCAGGTGATACGCCCCAACGGAGATTACAAGGTGATGATGAGGTTCGGGCTTTACCGCTGGCACATCATGGATCCCATTCGTTTTGATAAAGATCTGAAAGTAACCATTCAGGATCTCGGATGGCGTCATGGTGGAAGATATCTTGCCCAGCACTCCGATATTGCCTCTACCTGTTTTTGGTATCAGACCGATCCTCATGTCTCCTTCCCCAAACTTCCAGACTGGAGAGAACTGGAGGTGAATTAAGCGGAGAACGGAAAGAGGAGAAGGGCTTCTTTCCATGTTGAATGGATCGTAACTTAAATGCCGGTGAGTGGATTAATCTGTAAAGTGAACAATGGTGGAGGAAAATTGTTATTTGAATGAGAAATAACACGAACCATGAAGCCAAACAAGATTCTATTGCCCATACTGTTGCTTGCACTATCTGTGGTTACTCATGGTTTCGGGCAAGTGAGTTCACAAAAAAAGACTAAAATTTTTATTACCGGCGGTGTTTATGACAGTGAGACCAAAGAACCTCTGTCCAATGCCCGTTTTACCATACACAAGAGCGAAAACTACTCGACCCAGTCGAACGGTAAGTTTTCGCTCTTCGGTCATCCCGGGGATACGATCTCATACCGCTATCTTGGGTACAAAGAGATGCATGTTATTATCCCGGATACATTGAAAGAGATGGAGTACCTGATGGGAATCTTTATGCCAAAAGACACCTTTCTAATTCCGGAAATAGTAATTTTCCCGCGAATTGAGATTTATCCGTCAATAGTAAAAGCGGTGAAGATGGACGAGCAAATGATCAATCAGGCCCAAAGAAATGTCAACAAAGCTACGATACAGGGGTTAAAACAGCCCGTCAAGCATTACGATGCCGAGATGAACGCAAAAAAAACGTTTCGTGGTTATGAAATGGTGGCACAGAACAAGGGGTTACTGGTTACTCCGGAGAATTCAGTCGGGATCTCTACAAGCAATTACCGTACCCATTATCTTCAGTTTGGAACCCCTCTGATCAAGGCGAAAAAATTATCCAACGAAATGGTCAGACAAAATGAGGTTGAGCTAATCCTGGCCAACCACGAAATCATGAAAATAGATACAACAAAAATGCATCAGGTAAAGAAGTAGAGACGCGATGCTTTGCGTCTTTAAACTATCCCCTTACGAAAAATGCCTTGATCAGAGACGCAACGCCTTGCGTCTCTACACCCCTATCCCCTTACGAAAATTGCCTTGATAATGTGCCAAACCATGTTTGGGTTTTCCTTTAACCTGCGGGTTGAATAACTGAACCAATGCTTCCCATAAGGAACGTAAACCCTCATTGAATAACCTTTTTCAACAATTGAACGACGAAGTTTGGGGTTCACTCCATGGAGCATTTGAAACTCATACTGTTCTTTGGGGATGTTGTATTTTTGAATCAGCAGCATGGCCTGTTCTACCAGATAACGATCGTGTGTTGCAATCCCTACATAAATTCCATGCTGCAACATGAATTCGAGATCTTCCACGTAATGATCCCGAATCTCCTGATATCCCTTGTACGCAATTGATTTGTCTTCGATATAAATTCCTTTGCACAAGCGAAAATTGAGTGG
>Ga0302286_10002635_pt1 | contig 12374 bp, 8 predicted proteins | sample III_Fen_E2_3_FD_198765 | JGI IMG/M metagenome (GOLD analysis project Ga0302286, IMG submission 198765) | Peat permafrost microbial communities from Stordalen Mire near Abisko, Sweden - III_Fen_E2_3 | ecosystem: Environmental > Terrestrial > Soil > Wetlands > Permafrost | place: Sweden: Abisko...
CCGCAAAATTATCCTGGTTGTAATTACTTCTGTATTCATCAAGCATTAACGAATGAAGCGGATTACTGAATTCAAGTTTATCCTGTTCGAGCTCTTCCAGAATATAAGCACCTACAATTACCGGTTGCTTTTTTTCTTCATCGGCATAATACAACACGGCATCGCCAAATTTAATCAATACCTGAAGAATGCTGCGTTCCTGTTCTTCAAATTTCGAACCGGATAATCGTTTGGTAGTTGCCTTTTCAGATTCGTTATTCTGAGGCAGGTTGGTGGCTTCTGTCTGCCTGCGAATGGCAATCTTTTCCTGTTCGTTGTTTTTAAGTTTGTTGATTTCGTAGTAAAGCATTTGCTCTTCCACGTTGAGCAAAGTACTGCATTCTTTTACATATTCACCCCTGATGGCCGTATTGGGAATGATGGAGATACTTCGAACGATATCAAGTACCAGACCGGCACGTTTTACCGGGTCATTTCCTGCATCGGCTAACAGCAGGTTGGTTTTAAAACGTATGAAATCGGAAGAATTTTGCTGAACATACTCAATAAAATCCGAGGCATTATGTTTCCGTGCAAACGAATCGGGATCATCCCCATCCGGGAGGAGTAATACTTTTATATTTAATCCTTCTTCCAAAAGTAGATCAATACCACGAATGGACGCTTTAATACCTGCAGCATCCCCGTCATAAATCACCGTTACATTTTCAGTGAAGCGGTGAATCAGCCTGATTTGTCCGGGAGTAAGCGAAGTACCCGAAGAAGCCACTACATTCTCGATACCGCTTTGATGCATGGAGATGACATCGGTATAACCTTCGACCAGAAAACAACGGTCCTGTTTTACAATGGCCTGTTTTGCAAAATAAATCCCGTAGAGTTCGTTGCTTTTGTGGTATATTTCCGATTCGGGCGAGTTGACGTACTTCGCCATTTTATCATCCTTTTTTAGAATACGTCCACCGAAAGCAACTACTTTTCCGGATAATGTATGAACGGGAAACATAACCCTTCCCCTGAAACGGTCACCCAAATAGTGGTTATCCCCTTCAATGGTAAGACCTGTTTTGATCAGGTAGTCCTTATTATACCCCGCTTTCATTGCCGCCTGAGTAAAGGCATCCCGTAATTCGAGACTATAACCGAGTTGAAATTTAGTGATAATATCGTCGCGGAAACCACGCTCCCGGAAATAACTGAGACCAATGGCTTTCCCGTCAATATGATGAAGCAAGGTATTCGTAAAATGTTTCTGAGCAAATTCATTGACCAGCAACATGCTCTCCCGGTCGTTGCGTACCGCCATTTCTTCTGGCGATAATTCACGTTCCTCTACTTCAATATTGTATTTTCGGGCAAGATATTTAAGAGCTTCGTAGTAGGAGATCTGTTCATGTTCCATGATAAAGTGGACCGAATTCCCTCCTTTACCACACCCGAAACATTTAAAAATCCCTTTTGCCGGTGATACGGTAAACGAGGGTGTTTTCTCATTATGAAACGGACACAACCCAAGCAGATTCACCCCGCGTTTGCGGAGGGTTACATAGTCACCTACTACGTCCTGTATTTGGGCGGCATCGGTAATTCTGTCTATGGTGGGTTGGTCGATCATAATTGAATTTTAATTTACCGGTTATTATCCTGTCTCTGAGAAGAAAAGTAAGCCGGTAAATATGGGAATAGAATTTATACAAAACTACTGTTTTTATTCTGGAATTCATTCTCCTGAATGTGTTAAACTTAAATGATTATCCGCAAAGGCGACAAATCAAAAAACTGTTTCATTGAAAAGAATTTATAGTTTTTATATTCGGACTTCTACTACTTTAGAATTCTAATTCGCATGAATATTGTATAAATCTCATTTAGTTATTAGTCTTTGATGGGTTTTCGATGAGTTTTGGATTGGTTTTGGAATCTATAATTCTTTCATTTATTTCCAAAATATATGCCATATACCTTTATAGGTATATGGCATATAAATGGGGAATAAATGGATGTTAAGTGACTGATATATCAGAATAGCTACGCATCCAAAACCAATCCAAAACCAATGCAAAACCATTCAAAGTCAGAGATGTATTCGGAATACAAATATAATAAAAAAATAATGATCTCCTTTTTTTTCTGAATAAAATCCGGTAACCCAACTTAATATAACAGAATTAATCTGTTGATGGTTTAACAGCTTTTGCGGATAATCATAAATTTAAAATGGATAATGACTTCATATTGATTAATAATGCGAAGAAACAACCCGTGTATACAAAAACCGGCTGAAATCATGTATAAAATTTCAGTCGGTATTCTTTTAAGGGTACTTCGATACTTCAAAAAGATTCACACTCTTCCCCTGCCTTTTATTTTCTACTAGAAAAAAATTGTATCTTTGCAGTTAATTGCAGGCCTGAATTGACGGGCCGACGATTTTCGGATTATGTTAAAGCAACAGTTACAACAAAAGTTACAACAGAAACTTTCACCTGCGCAAATTCAGGTTATCAAAATGCTCGAAGTGCCTACTTTGGAGCTGGAAGAGCGTATACGACAGGAACTGGAAGAAAACCCGGCCCTGGAGGAAGGTGCAGAGCCTGAAAATGATACCGATGAAATTGACGATGACCTGAAAATAGATGATGGCGGTAATAACGAAGACATCGACCTGGAAGAATATATGGCCGATGATGACATCCCCGACTACAAACTCAAAGCGAATAACACCTCGAAAGACGATAAACACGAAGATATCCCTTTTTCGGCAGGCATGACTTTTCATGAATTTCTGATGGATCAGGTTGGATTACTGCAACTTTCGGAAAAAGATCGACTGCTCACTGAATATGTGATCGGGAATATAGACGAAGAAGGTTACCTGCGACGGACTCCCGAAGCCATGGTGGATGATATCGTCTTTCAATCGGGGATACAAACTACGGATGATGAAATAAAACGCATTATTGAGATGGTCCGGCAATTTGACCCTGCCGGAGTTTGTGCCCAGAACTTACAGGAATGCCTGTTACTGCAACTGGAACGAAAAGCACAAACCAAAGAGGTTAAACTTTCCAAAAGACTGATAACCGATTACTTCGAAGAATTTTCCAAGAAACATTACGATAAGATTCAACGAGGTCTGGATATGGATGACACCATGCTGAAAATGGTCATGAATGAAATCATCCACCTAAACCCGAAACCCGGGAATGCCTGGAGTGGCAATATCCTTGAGAAATCAATGAGCACCATTGTCCCTGATTTTAATCTTGAAAATAATGAAGGTCAACTTTCCGTATCTCTCAACAACAGCAATGTTCCTGAACTGCGGGTGAACAGTACCTACAATGAAATGTTTCAGGATTACACGGGGAATAAACAAAATCAAAGCCGTGAAATGAAAGATGCGGTGATGTTTGTTAAACAAAAGATTGATTCGGCGCGTTGGTTTATAGATGCGATTAAACAACGGCAACAGACTTTGCTTACCACCATGATGGCCATCGTGGAATTTCAACATGAGTTCTTTATCGAAGGCGACGATACGTATCTGAAACCAATGATCTTAAAAGATATTGCCGATCGGACCGGTTATGATATTTCAACCATCTCGCGAGTGAGCAACAGCAAATATATACAAACAGAATTTGGCATTTTTCCTGTAAAATATTTCTTTTCAGAATCAATGACCAATGATGTGGGCGAAGAAGTTTCAACCCGTGAAATTAAACAGATCTTAATTCAATGTGTTGAAAGCGAAGATAAACAAAAGCCTGTAACCGACGAAGCACTTGCCGAAGTACTCAAGACAAAGGGATACATCATAGCCCGTCGTACCGTAGCTAAATACCGGGAACAACTGGGCATTCCGGTGGCGAGAATGAGGAGAGAGATATAAGACGTTCCGTGTTCCGCGTTGTTTGAAGAGTTTGACGTTTGAAGAGTTTGAAGAGTTTGAAGTTTGTAAATCAATGTCGTTTAAGTTAAGGATTTTGATTAAAGACACCCTTTATGTCAGCCGGTTAACTGATTGTGACTTAGAGGCCTCCGATATTCGGGATGTTCCATTTGGAGCGAATCAGGCAGGAAAATAATAGCCGTGAAGGCTTAAAAGCGCTAAGTTTCACATCAAAGATTTCGTTTTTGCGGAAAAGAGAAACACGAACTAACGTGCGTTGAATTGAAAAGAGTAATTATGTCCGGCTTTTGACGGAAGATTAAATTGTAAATGAATAAATGAAAAGAATTCATCAAATCATATCCCTGGTATTCCAACCACTGCTTATGCCAACTTATGCCATGTTGCTCTTAATGAACATGGAAATTTTTATATTATTACCCTTGCGTTGGAGACTGATTGCCATTATCGGGACTTTTATATTTACAGGAGTACTTCCGGCATTGCCAATCTGGTTAATGATGAGGCGGGGTGACGTAAACGACCTGTTTATTTCAAAGCGTGAAGAACGTACCATGCCCTATCTGTTTTCATTTATGGCATACGTTTTCTGGGCACTGTTCATGTGGCGAACCCTTCAGTTTCCTATGTTTATTGTTGCCATGGGTATGGGATCGGCAGTTTCTATTTTTATTATTGTATTTATCAACCTGAAATGGAAAATCAGTGCCCATGCTGCCGGAATGGGTGGTTTATGCGGATCGGTTTTTGGGGTTTGTTACCGCACTGCTATTAATCCGGTATGGTTTTTTGCAGTTATTCTTTTAATTTCGGGGTTGGTTGCTTTATCGCGCCTCGAACTGAAAGCTCATACTCCCGGACAGGTTCTTGCCGGTTTTGTGGTAGGCTTTATCATGGTATTTACACCGGGGCTTCTCTTCTAAACAAGGAAATAACCTTTCCAATGTTCAGATTCAAACAGATTTTATTCACAACTAAACTATATAAAAATGATAACAATTGACCAACTGAAAGATGTGTTGGAGCGCGAGTCCGCACTGAGGAGGTATCTTTGACGTCGATACGAAATTAATCCAAATACAAGAAGAAGAGCTGCGTACGCAGGTTCCAAATTTCTGGGACGATGCCAAGGCAGCCGAAGCGCAAATGCGCAAAGTAAAAGAATTAAAGAACTGGGTGGTTGGGTATAATGCCGTGAAAACAGCAGCCGATGAACTCCAGTTATTTTTCGATTTTTACAAAGAAGATGCTGTTTCAGAAGAAGAAGTGGACGAAGCATATCACTTGTCCCTGAATCTGATTGAGACGCTCGAAATGAAAAACATGCTTTCGCACGAGGAAGATAAACTGGGAGCAGTGATCAAAATCGTGGGCGGTGCAGGAGGTACTGAAGCACAGGATTGGGCACAAATGCTTTTTCGGATGTATCAGCGCTGGAGTGAACGTCAGGGTTACAAATGCGAAATAACCAACATGCAGGAAGGCGAAGAAGCCGGCATTAAAACAGTGACTATGCAGATTGAAGGCGAAATGGCCTATGGGTATCTGAAAAGCGAAAATGGAGTTCACCGCCTGGTGCGTGTCTCTCCGTTCAATGCACAGGGTAAACGTATGACCTCTTTTACTTCGGTATATGTAGTTCCTTTGGTCGACGACACCATTGAAATTGAGATTAATCCGGCAAACCTCACCTGGGATACTTTCCGGTCGAGTGGAGCGGGTGGTCAAAATGTAAATAAGGTGGAAACGGGTGTACGATGTCACTACAAGTTCAAAAATCCGGTCACGGATCTTATGGATGAAATCGTGATTGAGAACACGGAAAGCCGTTCACAATTCGGGAATAAGGACAATGCCATACGGTTACTGAAATCGCAACTCTATGAACTGGAACTCGAAAAACGTCGTGCCGAGACAGCAAAAGTAGAAGCAGGCAAAAAGAAAATTGAGTGGGGTTCCCAAATCCGGAGTTATGTTTTTGACGATCGCCGGGTGAAAGATCACCGTACCAATTATCAGACATCAAACGTTCAGGGAGTAATGGACGGAGATATTGATGCATTCATTAAGGCTTATTTAATGGAATTTCCCGATTAAAAAGCTTCTTAATTTCGCTTAAAAGGCATATAAAACAGCGTATCTCATTCTAATATTTTAGATGGGATGCGCTATTTTTATGTATTCGACGTTTATTCTGTTTACAAAAGAACTATATATGAAACGAGTAATCCTGATATTGTTATTATTTGTCTCTGCAGGCATCCTGATGGGTGCAGATTACACCAAAATTGACAAACGTGCTGAAACGGTACCCGGGAATCTAAGAACTGCAAAAGATATAACCCGCTACCTGACAAAAGGCCTGAACTCTCCGACGGACAAAGTACGTGCAATCTATTACTGGATGGCCCATGCAATCAGGTATGATATTGCAAAGATGAATTCAAATGAAACGTATACCGATCCGCAGCAACTGGTGGATGAAGTATTAAAAACGCGTAAAGGAGTATGTGCTAATTATTCTGCCTTGTTTCAGGCCTGTTGTCAGTCTGTCGGGATACAATCGTATGTCATTGAAGGCTACACCCGCCAGAACGAGAAGATCGTTCCGATAGCCCATGCCTGGAACGCCGTTTACATCGACGGGAGATTTTACAACATCGATGTTACCTGGGCAGCCGGTTATGTCAGGGGGAAAAAATATTTCCAGCAATTCCGGGATAATTATTTTATGATTTCACCACCCGATTTTATCAAAACACATATGCCCTTTGATCCGGTATGGCAATTCTCAAACAATCCGGTGACTCATAAAGAGTTTGAAACGGATGACTTTACATCGCTTAAAAAACAATCCAACTTCAATTTTGTCGATTCTATAAATACGTTATCCGGTTTAAGCTCTGTTGAGAAATCAAAGCGAGAAAACCTTCGGATTACAAAAGCCGGAATAACAAATAAGATGATTCGCGAAAAGGTCATTCAAAATCAACAAAGCATTACTACCGAAGAGTATAATACTTCAGCAGTTAATTTTAACAAGGGAGTTATAAAGTACAATGAGTACATTCAATATAAAAATACACAGTTCAATAAATTAGCGATCAAAGACGATAAGATTCTGGAATTGTTATCGTCAGCTCGCCAATTGTTTGAATCGGCTGAAGAATCATTATCCAATCTGAATCCAGAAAATACCGGGCTAAAAAATGCAATCCACAGCATGGGAACTTCGATCAAAAGAATGAAGATTAGTCTTGATGAAGAAGATGCTTTTATGATTAAATACATCAAGACGGCGAAGCCATTACGGTTAATTTTGTTTTACAAGAGAATCGGGTAAAGAAAGTTAAAGCTTTTTTAGAAAAGCAAACAAAGGCAACAAATCGGGATATATTGCCGTTTTAAAATCATATTTAATAATTCTAAAAAGAAAAAATATGATTTATAAAAGAAATAAAAAATTCCTGTCTCCAATGATTCTAGGAATTACGCTTGCGTTTTCGATAGGTTGCACAACCAGCAATCCTCCGGCGTCACCCACCAATACAACCGGTTTAACGGTGTCGGCAGTCACAAGTACGGCGGGTGGAAATTACGCACCAAGAAATGTCGTAGCAATCTGGGTAGAAAACAGTGCCGGAACCTTCGTTAAAACACTGACAGTATATGCTCAGGCTCGTAAAAATGATTTGACCAACTGGGAAAGCATCTCGGGAGGGAATGCAGTGGATGCGGTTGTCGGAGCAACACAAACCAATTATGGAACAATATATGGAAGCTGGAATGGCACCGATTCAAAAGGTATTGCTGTAGCAGATGGCACGTACCGATTGTGCATGGAATTAACAGATAAAAGCTCTGGCGGAAATTTTACCTTTTTTAATTTCACAAAAGGTACAGTTGCTGAATCCCAATCACCTTCAAATGTTCCTAGTTTCTCTTCCATATCTATAAAATGGGTTCCACTCTAATCACTATTAATAATTTACAATCAATTTTATACCCATACAGGTTCATTCTGAACTTATATGGGTATATTTAATTTAAGCCGATTGAAGGGATGTTGGAAATTAATATTTACTTTTGCAAATCTTTTAAACACCCTGTTTGTTTTAAATAAACAAACAACGAAACTTATAAAGCAATGAAACCTTTAAATGAACTTCGTATTGCCGTATGCAATGATCACGCAGGCTTCGAATTAAAAAACACGATTCTTGATCATTTAAAAGCTATCCAGGTAGCAAGTGTCAAAGATTTTGGTTCATACACTTCCGAAAGTTGTGATTATCCGGATTTTGCTCATCCATTCTCTACAGCTATCGAAAAGGGGGATTTTGATTTTGGGATCAGCATTTGTGGCAGTGGAAACGGGATAAGTATGACTGCCAACAAACATAAAGGGATCCGATCAGCACTCTGCTGGGAAAATGAAATTGCATCACTGGCACGACGTCACAACGATGCGAATGTAATCTCGTTACCTGCCAGGTTTATAACTGCAAATGAAGCAAAAGGAATGGTTAACACCTTTCTTACTACCGCTTTTGAAGGTGGCCGACATAAAACAAGAGTCGATAAAATACCTTGTTAAGAATATCCGGTTCAATCAATCTGACTTTTCCAGGGTTTCTGACTTTGGAAAAGTTGTTATTTAATAAAGAAACATGCAACGAACAGAAATATCGACTTTCGGAGAATTTGGTCTGATTAAGCACCTGACTGAGAAATTTAAAATCGAAAACCCTTCAACATTGAAAGGTGTAGGAGATGATGCCGCAGTGTTGAGTTACGAAAACAAAAAAGTACTTGTGACTACCGATTTACTGCTCGAAGGAATTCACTTTGACCTGGTATATGTTCCAATCATGCATTTAGGCTATAAGGCAGCCGTGGTGAACTTTTCCGACATATATGCCATGAACGGCGAGCCAAAGCAAATTACGGTCTCTATAGGCGTCTCTAAACGCTTTTCAGTGGAAGATCTGGAGCAGCTGTATGCAGGTATACAACTGGCATGCGACAAATATGGCGTAGATCTGATCGGCGGGGATACTTCCGCCTCATTAACCGGGTTGGCAATAAGCATAACTTGTATCGGGGAAGCCGATGAAGATAAAATAGTTTACCGCAACGGGGCAAAAGAAACCGACTTAATCTGCGTGACCGGCGATTTGGGTTCAGCCTATATGGGGTTGCAACTGTTGGAACGCGAAAAAGTTGTTTTTGCAGCCAATGACGAGGCACAACCTGATTTTGAAGAAAGAGATTACATCCTACAACGTCAGTTAAAACCTGAAGCACGAAAAGATATTATAAAACTACTTCGCGACAATAGCATTGTTCCAACATCTATGATGGATATTTCGGATGGTTTATCTTCCGAATTAATGCACATTTGTTCGCAGAGTAAAGTCGGTTGCCGGATTTATGAAGACAAAATACCCATCAACTACCAGGCTGTCGTCATGGCGGAAGAATTGAATATGAGTATTGTGACTGCTGCGTTAAACGGAGGAGAAGATTATGAGCTGCTGTTCACCGTATCACTGGCTGATTATGACAAGATTGTTTCAATGGAGGGAATAGCCATTGTGGGACATACCACCAAACCGGAACTGGGATTACAACTGGTAGGACGTGAAGGAGAGGAAATTGAACTCAGAGCACAGGGATGGAACTCGCTTAGCAAGGAGTGAGGTAAGGAGTAAGGAACGAGGAATAGAAAGAACAAATAGTCAATTCATAACAACATATTAGTATTAGTAGTTTATACATTAAAAAAGAGGGCTTCAATGTGATTGAAGCCCTCTTTTTTATTTTATCACAGGATTATACTACTTTTATAGCTATCTACTTGCTCATTACCAGCTGCTTACTTCTCACTTCTTACTCCTTACCTCTTACTTCTTACCTCTTACTTCTTGCCTCTTACCTACTATTTAGATGTTTTCCGAGACAGGATCAATCGGTCTGTTAGTAACAGTTTTGTAGTGCGCACCGGTATGAAAGCGACTTACTTTTTTATTAATGATTAAAGTCGAAGGAATGTTCCTCATTTCTTTTCTATCGGATGTTGAAAGAATATTCCAGGTCTGGTAGCTAATCAACATAAAGCTGTTTTTTGAAAGGACTGTCGAACTTAATCGGGTTGCTTTATTGATCTTTACTTCATTTGGAAATTGATGACGCAATTCATGAATGCTCTGACGAATTACCGGGTTGTTTGAGGCCAGTTTATTTATATCTATTATATTTATAGTTACCTCACTGTTATTTTTCAGTAACCGGCGGGCATAACGTAACAGGAACTCGTCCGATTCATTTTGAAGTACGATCAGCGTGGAAGTTATGCTTTCAAAACCTCTGTTAATAAAAATACCGACTGTACAATTACTGTTTTCAATAAAATAACGGGTCTTATCCTTTATCAATGTTCCCGGATAGAAAAAGGTCTGTTGTTTTGTAACATTATTTATAAACTGGTTCAACCATTTTATATTCTGAAACAAGGGGCTTTCTTTGAAAAAAGGAATTCCTGACAAAGAGATGCCGGCACCAACAAGCAAGAAGTCAAAATTATTATAATTCGCCGTCTTCACTATGCCCTGCTCGATGTTGTCAGTCACCTTGTATTCTGTTTCAATAGGAATACTTTGAAGAGTTGCTTCATCTTTTACCACCCTGAAACTATCCACCGAAAACTGTTCCCCGTAAAAAGGGTTTGTATCCGTACCGGGTGTGATGTGCAAAACCGTGACTGCTAAACTGTTTTTTGTTCCATCCAGCAGAGTTTTAGCCACATTGAGCAATGCTTTGCCATTTTCAGGATTTCCCAAAGCAATCATGGCTTTAAATATACCTTGTGATTGCTGAATAATATATTCCTTTTCAACATCTTTTGTCGGGAAAAACCTGTTTATGACAGATAAAGCGGGAGTGGTCATAAAAGTAGTTATCAGGGCCATAATAACCAACATAACAAATATAGAAGGAGGAAGAATGCCCATTTCGTATCCGATATTCAACACGATAAGTTCCATTAGTCCACGCGTGTTCATTAAAATACCAATGGATAGACTGTCTTTCCATGTTTCGCCCAGTATTCGTGCCGTAAAAGCACCTCCCATGAACTTACCGCTGACTGCAACCAGAATAAATAAACCGCAAATAATCCACAAATGTGGCGTGTTGAGCAATCCAATTTCGGTGCGCAACCCGGTAAACACAAAGAATAATGGCAGCAGCAAGGTTACCGAAACATCTTCAATTTTATCTATAATGAGCTTACGGAAATGTGGTAATTGAGGCATAACCACACCTGCTAAAAAAGCTCCAAACAATGCATGAATGCCGATCACCTGGGTGACAAAGGAGGAAAGAATCAGAATCAACAACAGGAAAGCTACAATACTTTTATTCAACACTTCGCTGTTGCTGTAAATATCACCGATACGTTTCAAAAAAGGGCGTACCAGAAGCAGCATGGCTCCGACATAAACAATGGCAAAACCAATGGTGTATAATGAACTTACAAAGCTTCCTGTTTTTGTAATTGCAATTACAGCTGCCAGAATGCACCACGCAGTTACATCATCATTTGCAGCACTGGCAATGGCAATGGTGCCTAAATGGGTTTTAGACAATCCTTTTTCCTGTACAATCCTCGCCAATACCGGGAAGGCAGTGATACTCATTGAAATTCCTATAAACAATGCAAAGGAAAGAAAATCGGTCTGTTTAGCCGCAAACTCTTCATATACAAAATAAGCCATAAGCATTCCAAAAAAATAAGGAATCAGAATACTGGCATGGCTGATCACATAAGTTTCACTTATTTTATCTTTCAGCTTATTTATATTCAATTCCATTCCGATGGTAAACATAAATAAAATAAGCCCTATCTGGCTTAAAATATATAGGTTTCCCAAAGATTTAGCTGCGAATAAAAAGTGGAATGCATCCGGATAGAAATATCCTAATAATGAAGGACCCAGGACTATACCTGCAAGAATTTCGCCTATCACAGTCGGTTGACCAATTTTGGCAAATAGATAACCAAAAATACGGGATACAATTAGAATTGAAATGATTTGAAGCAACAACATTGCAGCAGGTTCGGCAATATTATTCATGAGGGAAAGTTTGAACAGGCCGAAATCACTTTGTGAAGCTCCGTACTTTAAAACACTTGAAAGTTTATTCTGAACAAGTAGATGCCCATCAAAGCCTTTACTATTTTGAAAAAGAATATATGTGAAGATGCAGAATAAAGTCAACATCATCCCATAAAAAATCCATGTTCTGGAGTGTGTGTTTTTCATTAAGTTCATTTAAGAAGTTACAATGGCAAAAAAGTCATTGAATGTGAGGTCATTGCAACAGAAGTAAAACAGGAATGTACAGGAACAACAATTTCAATTCTATAAACTTTTCACACTACAAAGATAGTTAT
>Ga0302286_10002636_pt1 | contig 12372 bp, 12 predicted proteins | sample III_Fen_E2_3_FD_198765 | JGI IMG/M metagenome (GOLD analysis project Ga0302286, IMG submission 198765) | Peat permafrost microbial communities from Stordalen Mire near Abisko, Sweden - III_Fen_E2_3 | ecosystem: Environmental > Terrestrial > Soil > Wetlands > Permafrost | place: Sweden: Abisko...
AGGCCGATTATTCAAAAAATGAATATTGGATCGATGAATAAATTTGGTACCCGAACGGCATTTGAACCGGTTACTCATATTGAAGGTGTATCTGTAAAAAGCCTTATTAACCAATATGGTTCGCCATTATTTGTTATTTCGGAAAGGCAGATCAGAAACAATTTTCAGAATGCAACAAGGATTTTTAAAACCCGCTATCCTAAGGTGCAATTTGCCTGGCCGTATAAAACCAACTACATGAATGCCGTCTGCCAGGTCTTTCATCAGGAGGGGGTATGGGCGGAAGTTGTTTCGGGATTCGAATACGAAAAAGCGCTGGGGAATGGTGTGCCAGGAAGCAAGATCATTTTTAATGGTCCATGTAAAACTGACCAGGAGCTGATTAGTGCTGCGCGTAACAATTCTTTAATTCATATCGACCATTATGATGAACTATATTCGCTGATCAGGTTAAGTGAAGAAAACAACTTGAAACCACGGGTGGCCATCCGGGTCAATATGGATACCGGTACTTATCCCAAATGGGACCGTTTTGGATTTAATTTCGAAAATGGACAAGCCTGGAATGCGATCACCCGGGTAGTGAACTCCACAAATCTTGATTTGGTTGGACTGCACTGTCACATAGGGACCTATATGTTCACATCCTCATCATATGCAACCGCTGCTACAAAATTGTGCGAATTGGCATGGGGCATCAAAGAAAAATTTAATAAAATCATCCAATACATCGATATAGGAGGTGGATTTCCATCATCCAATACATTGAAGGGTGCTTATTTGCCGGGATCGGATACGATTCCTTCGCTGGATCAGTATGCTGATGCCATCACAGATATTATTCTTGGATACGGTTTTAAACAGGAAGAGCTTCCTCTTCTTATTCTCGAATCGGGTCGCGCCCTGATCGATGATGCCGGATTCCTGTTAGGAACAGTTTTGGCAACTAAACGACTTTCAGATGGCCGACGAGCCACAATCCTCGATTTTGGCATAAATACATTGTTTACATCATTTTGGTATGATCATAAAATTAGTCCTGCTCAAACTTTTGGACAGCAAACCGAAGAAATGGTGTTGTATGGCCCGTTGTGTATGAATATTGATGTTGTTCGCGAGAGTATAACCATGCCTTTGCTCGAAAAGGGTAACCAGTTAGTCGTTCATAAAGTAGGTGCCTACAATATGACGCAATGGATGCAGTTTATTACTTTGCGGCCAAATATAGTTTTAATTGATAATGACAATAATACGCATGTAATTCGAAAGGCTGAAACACTTGAATACCTGGAATTGAATGAGCAGACTCCTGATCATTTAAAGCATAATTCATTAAAATAGTGAGTTTAAATAATTTTTAATCACATAATTAATTCATTGTAGAGCCAATTGGTTCTTACATCTTTTAACTATTAATCATTGCCGCATGCTGTGTGGCTTTACAAAAACCTTCAGAAATGTTCATCGACCGAACCATTAAATTAATTCGTAATACGATCCTGCCGGCTACGCTGAACAGCTATTCTATTATTTTCTTTTTTAATAACAGGCTTTTTGCTTCAGTAATTATGCTTGTTTCCTTCTTCAATTTCTTTGCCGGATTAAGTGGTTTAATTGCAGTTTTGGTGGCAGTCCTTATTGCCAACACAATGGGTTTTGACAAAGTTCAACTTAAAAATGGGGTTTACAGCTTCAACGCATTATTAACCGGAATTGGAATGGGAACTTTCTTCGATCCTGGTTTGGTGTTTTATAGTTTACTACTTATTGCTGCCTTATTAACACTGATTCTTTCGGTTACGATGGGAGGTTGGTTATATAAATATGGATTGCCATTTCTCAGCATTCCATTTGTTATTACCTTTTGGTTTATTGTACTCCCTTCTTCTCAGTTCGAAAATCTTGGTTTGACCCAACGCAATATTTACTGGATGAACGAGGTGTATGCCATTGGCGGAAATCCAATGCTTAATTTTTTTCAGACCATGGATTCTCTCCCTTTATACAAAATGGTAGATATCTACCTCCGGTCGATGAGTTCAATTTTCTTTCAGGACAATATTATTGCCGGATTATTTGTAGCGATGGCATTGCTTATTTGTTCGCGAATTGCATTCTCGCTGTCAATTCTGGGATTTATTTCGGCCTATCTATTTGCAAAATTTTCGGGCTCAGCGGCTGCAAGTATCACCTATTACAACATAGGAGCTAACTACATGATGGTTGCGATTGCCCTGGGTGGATTTTATATTATTCCTTCAAAAAAATCATATTTCTGGACTATTCTCTTAATTCCGCTCACATCACTGGTATTGATATTTATGAGCAAATTTTTCGGGTTTTTCCATTTACCGGTCTTCTCCCTTCCTTTCTCATTTGTAGTGATTCTTTTTGTTTATTTCCTTCTGCTTAGAACAACCCCGTCCGGATTAATCCTGACGCCGATTCAATATTATTCACCTGAAAATAACCTTTATGCATATAACAATAACAAGGACAAGCTATCACATTTCATTTATTTTCCATTGTACCTCCCTTTTTGGGGCGAATGGATGGTAACACAGGGGTATGATGGGAAACACACCCACAAGGGTGATTGGGGTAAAGCTTTCGACTTTATGCTACTCGATGACCATTCGAAAACGTATTCGTCAAATGGTTTAATTTGTGATGATTATCATTGTTACAATAAACCCATACTCGCTCCGGCCGATGGTATTGTAGAGGAAATCATTGACAATATCAACGATAACGAAATTGGTAAGGTGAACACAACCGATAATTGGGGTAATACGATTATTATCCGGCATTTGCCAGGACTTTACACGCAATTATCTCACTTAAAGAAAGAATCTTTTAAAGTTTCGAAGGGGAGTTTTGTGAAACGGGGCGATTTGTTGGCTTCCTGTGGTAACTCAGGTCGTTCGCCAGAGCCACATCTTCATTTTCAGGTTCAGGTAACTCCTTTGTTAGGTTCGCGTACAATTGATTATCCTTTTGCTTATTACTATAAAAAAGAAAAAACATCACAGCAACTTTATGAATTTTCCAAACCTTCCGAAGGTGCATTCGTTTCAGGAGTAACGACCAACCAGTTGTTGAAAACTGCGTTTGATATTACTCCCAATACAATCTTAAAATACGGTTATTTGAATGAGAAAGGGGTCGAAAAACACGAGCACTGGGAATCTTTAACAGATGCATACAATTATAAATACTTGTACTGCAAAGAAACAGACACGAGTGCGTATTATGCAAATGACGGATCAATGTTCTATTTTACGGCCTTCTATGGCAATAAAGAATCGCTGCTTTATTATTTTTATCTCTCAGCATACAAAGTTTTTTTGGGTGACAACGTTAATGATGAAATGAATGATGCAATGCCTCTTAGCATCATCCGAAATAAAAGAATAGGATTGTGGCTACAAGATTTTATAGCGCCTTTCTACACATTTATTCGTGTTTGGCACTCCATCAAATCAGAATATACAGATAACCTATTCGATACGAAAACGTTAATTTTAGAATCCAAAATTCAGGTTTCCTTTTTTGGAAAAGCAGGCAAGGAAGGGAATGGAAGAATTACGTTAAAAAATAATCGTATTCAGGAGTTTACTTATGAAACAGGCAAAACTAAAATTCAGGCTAAATGGTTAAATTCTTAATTGCAGTATTGGTTTTTATTTCGGTGGTTGCCAAGGCTCAGGAACCGATCACATTTTTGTCAGTTGACAGCATCACAAGTCAGTGCTATTTAAATGGCGATTGGGATAAGTTGATTAGTATTGGCAAACAGGCCATCCAACAAAAGATTGATTATAAAAAACTTCGCCAACGAATCGGATATGCCTATTTTGTCAAAGCCGATTATTATTCAGCTCAATTGCATTACGAGAAAGCGCTGACCTTTGATGAATTTGATGCCGATTCTCATGCTTACCTCTACTATTGTGGTTTAAATACAGGCAACGAAGCTTATGCACGTTTTCATGCAGAAAAACTTCCCATTGATATTCAGAAAAATTTAAAAGAAGAAGCGTTTAGACCTATTGATGCGATAGATTTTGAATACAATTTCAAGTCAAATACGAGTACGACCCGTTCTAATCCAACCTATCTTCGTACCGGGATCAATACTCAACTTGGCTATCGGCTTTCCTTGTATCAATCTGTTTCAAACTACCAACAATCACTCGATACGGTCAAGATAAAGCAACCAGAATATTTCGCACTATTAAACTGGACTGTCAACTCGCACACCTTGGTCGGAATTGCCTACCATTATCTGAGCGTAAGTGTTGATGGGGTTAAGAAGCCCGGTAACCTTGTATTTGGGTCGTTTACAACAAAACTTAATCGGTATACACTGGGCGTAAATGGTTCATTATTTAATGATGGTGCTGGGAACTATGAACAATTCGATCTTCTGGCAGGAGTGATGCTTCCCGGGAAATCGAATATTTATTTAAACAGTTCTCTAAGTGGAATGATTGAATCGGGAAGTTACCGAACCATATTTTCTCAATCTGCAGGAGCGCGTCTGACAAAAACATTTTGGGCAGAAGGAAACGTTACCTTGGGCAATTTAAAAAACTACAACAATCACAATGCCCTTTACGTCTATAATTCGACTGACCCGACTACGTTCAGAACAGGCGTTTCGGTATTCTGGTATTTTGGGAAGTGCCTGACCTTGTTCGGAAATTATATGTATGATATTAAACAAATAGAGGCTACTCAAACAAATTACAATCAATATTCATTTTCAGGAGGAATTATATGGAAACTTTAAGGAAAAACGCAATTACAATTATGCTGCTATTAATTAGCTTTACTACCTTTTCTCAGTCGGTAGATGCACTGCTGCAAAGTGCCTTTAGGAAAAGCTATGAAGCGGAAAATGCGAAAAATTATGCGAACGCTATTAGTGAACTTAAAGCAGGTTACGATCCAGGAAATTATGTTTTAAACATACGTTTGGGATGGCTCAACTACCTCGCGAAGCAGTATATTGAATCAATTAGATATTACGAAAAATCAATTGCACTAAAACCATATGCTATTGAAGCCCGGTTTGGTTGTGTCAAACCTCTTAGCGCTCTCGAAGATTGGGAGAGAGTGAAGAAGCAATATATCGAAATATTGACGGTTGATCCCCAAAATACTGTTGCAAATTATTGGTTAGGAGTAATTTGCTATAACCGAAAAGAGTTTGGTAATGCGACAAAACTTTTTGAAAAAGTAGTCAATCTATATCCGCTTGATTATGATTCTGTAATTATGTTGGCCTGGTCAAAATTAAACAGCAGCAAGCCGTCGGAAGCGAAAGTTTTGTTTCAGCAGGCACTAATTATCAGGCCAAACGATAGCTCTGCCCTTAGCGGATTAAAACTTATTCCATGAAAATTATTGATCCAGACCGTTTTTCGTTTTTTCGCTGCTATTAGGTAGAAAGGCTTATTGAATTTTTCCATCAGACCGAACTTCATCGCTATCGGTATATTCAATGACATAGAGGGTTTTATTCATATAACCCCCTAAATCTGAAAGCTTTTGAAAACTGTAATCGGCTTGCAGAAGATTAACTCCTGAAATGGAGTTGGTCGCAACAAAATTTCTCCCTGACTTTCCGAGTGACGCAATGAAATGTAATGCGATGTCATACCCCTGAAAACTATATTGTGTTGGTTCACTGCTAAATGCGGTGCGATAATTTTCAATAAATGTATTTACTACCTGATTTCCGTAATCGATAAAATAGGGTGCTAAATAATGGAGTTTTAGGTTGTGAAGATATTCAATATCGATGCTTTGCATCTTGGTATATTCCTGAAGCCCAATTAAAGTGATTTTAATCGACTTTGAAATGGTATTTAGACGCGTTATTGCAACACTAACATTTGCTTCATCCTCTTCTGCCAGTACGATTATATTCTCTTTATCCACCTTTAGCATATCTTCCAGTCCGGAAGTTCCTTCCGACAAAATATTATATTGCCGAATTTTTCCTCCTGATTTTTGGCTAAGGCGGTCAAGAATGATTTTTAAATCACCCGAAATTGCGCCATGATGCAGCACAATAATATTTTGACCAGCAAATTGTTTCGTAATATAATCTGCTGTACCTGTCAGACGAAGCTTTCTTCCGGGGTTGATCTGATAATAACCAGGAGTAGTTATTGCAAACCGACTGTCGGAAGAGAGGGGTGAGACCATTGGAATGTGGTTTTTTGCACACAATTCTGCCACCACTTTCTGGTTTTCGGGATAAACCGGACCAATAACCAGATCAAGAGAAAGAAACTCAGGTCTTTTTACGAGTTTCTCTACGACTTTACTGTCATGAAAAGTGTCGTAAGTAAATAGTTTCAACTTCATTCCAGCTTCAGTTAACTTCTCGGTAGCGAGCAAGACCCCTGAGTAAAATTCGATGTAACTAGCTGTTCGTTGAACGATTTGTGAGGAATCGTTGAGGTTCTGGCAGAATGGCAAGAAAATACCGATTTCAAAAGTTTTGCTTTGATTTTTAAACACAAGTGCCGTTTTGGGGGCTGAAGATTCGCTGGCTGATTGATTAAATGTGTTGTCCGGCTGTGTGTTGTCTGTTTTATTGACATCTTCAATTTTAGCATTCTTCATTGGAATTTTTATAATCATTCCAGTTCTAAAACCGTCTTTAAGCACTGGGTTCAGTTTTTCCAATTCATCTTTTGAAATACCAAACCGTTTTTCCAGCTGATAATAGTTGTCTCCTGTTACGATTTGATAATCATTGAGATTCAGTGCCTCTTTTGGTTTTACCTGCACTTGAGATGGTGTTGAATTTCCAGGAATAATTAAAATAGTCCCTTTTTTTAAAGACCCTTTAACATCAGGATTTGAGTTTAAGATGTCCTGCTCGGTAGTGTTATAAAGTCGGGCAATCGAGAAAAGGGTCTCTTTTCGTTCAACTACATGCTTAATTGGTTGCTGAATTTCAATTGGATTCGCTTTTATCTCTTTTTCCTGAGTCGGTTGTTTTGGTATTTTCAGTACGTCACCCACCTTAATACCTTCTTTTGACTGAGGGTTAAAGCGATATATATCCTCCAACGTAACATTGCTTTTCTGCGCAATTGAAAAAACTGTCTCCTTCCGGCGAACCGAATGAAAAGTGAAAAAGCGGTCATCATTTTCGTCTTTTTGTAGTCCGGTTACTTGCTGCGGTTTCGTTTCACTTGATGCCACCGGGATCTTAACCGTTTGGCCAGAATTTAATTTTTCCTTTATTTCAGGGTTAGCATTGTTCAACTCATCTAGTGTAATTCCGAATTTTCTGGCAATCGAGAAAGGTGAATCTCCACTCACAGCCATGTAAAGGGTGTAGGTTTTACCGCCGATTATCACTTTTTCACCGTCCAATTTTTCCTGAGCCGATAGAGAGAAAATAAGGGAAATCAGTAGAAATAAAGTAGATATAGTTGAAATTATTCGGGTTTTTGCTTTTTTTCGGGACATGTTAATCGATTATTAAACCAATGCAAAATAACGATAAAAAAGTGAGAGGTGCTACTTTCAGCGTCCGACAACAAAAAATAAACCGACAACCTGTGAGGAAGTCGGTTTATTATGAATGATTATCCTTTTTGTGTTAAAAAAGTGAAGTTTAATTTTCACAATTTGCTTCTATAATTTATTTGTATTCTCCAAAATTACGCATGAATTGTACCCTTTCAAATTCAGCAAGATTGGTTGAATTATCCATGCTCAGTTTTCCCTTGAAATCTTCGATTGAGGAATAACCATTAGCCTCCATCCATTTTTCGAGGTTCTGAATCATACTTGTAATGACAGGAATACCATCCTGGTAAAGGGCAGATACAACCTGAACGGTCGTAGCTCCTACAAGCAACATTTTGACGACTGTTTCCCAGTCGTGTATACCAGTGGAGGCAGAAAGGTCGCTGTTCACACGGTTGGCCATCATGCCTATCCAACGCAGGGTCAGTTTGTAATCGCTGTTGTGACTCAACACATCAGAGCCGACTATTTTCTGGTGATTGATATCAACATCAGGGCTGTAGAACTTATTAAACAGCACCAAACCTTTGATTTCGGAAAATGACAGATCGCGGATAATGCCTCCAAGATTGGAGAAATAGGAGCTGATTTTAAGTGATACAGGAATTTTTACCTTTGAAGCAATCCTTGAGACAATATCAAAGTACATACTTTCGTTATCCTGACTTGTCTGGGATAGGTTAGTAGGTAGTATAAACATATTCAGCTCGATAGCATCAGCTCCGGCATCTTCGACTTTTTTCGCAAAGAAACCCCACTCATGAGCGGTCAGACAATTAATGCTTGCGATAACCGGTATTGAAAGCTCTTTTTTTGCCTCTTTGATCAAAGCTAGGTAACGCTTCAGGTTATCTTTCTTTATTTGGTAATCGTAGTAGTCGAGGAACTCAAGGTTATTATCCATTGGGCCGAGCTTACTGAATTCATGTGCAAATTCAAGATAAATTTCCTCCTCGAATATTGATTTCAAAACAACCGCACCGGCTCCCGCTTTTTCGATTGCCTTTAAGTTTTCAATCGAGTTAGTAAGACCACAGCTTCCGGCTATGATCGGGTTCTTAAGATCAAGACCCAGATATTTGACATTCAGATTAGTCATCTTCAAGCTTATTGAGTTAATTAATCGACGTTTTTTTGTAAATATTGATGCATGTTTTCGGCTGCTCTTCTTCCGTCTCCCATTGCAAGGATAACTGTTGCTCCGCCCCGAACAATGTCGCCACCGGCAAACATATCAGGAATAGACGATTGCATTTTCTCTTCGTCTACAACAATAGTTCCCCATTTGGTCACTTTCAGATCGGGAAGACAGGAAGGAACTAACGGGTTTGGAGAAACGCCAACAGCTACAACAACTAAATCGACGTCGAGTTCAAATTCTGAACCTTCAATCGGCATTGGTCTGCGGCGACCCGAAGCATCGGGTTCACCAAGCCCCATTCTGTTTAGTCTCATCCCTTTCACCCGACCCTTCTCGTTGGCAAAATATTCGAGCGGATTGCAAAGCGTCATAAATTCGACACCCTCCTCTTTTGCATGATGAACTTCTTCGATTCGTGCGGGCATTTCAGCTTCCGAACGACGGTAAATAATGATAGCGCGCTCAGCGCCAAGGCGTAATGCTGTTCTTACTGAGTCCATTGCTGTATTTCCACCACCGACTACGGCTACATTTTTACCGTGCAGAACGGGTGTATCAGTTTGACTTGTTGATGCACCCATTAGGTTGACGCGGGTCAGATATTCGTTTGAAGAGAGAATTCCGTTGTAGTTTTCACCCGGAATTTCCATAAAACGTGGTAATCCTGCACCGCTGGCAACAAAAAATCCCTTGTAACCCTCTTCTTTCAAATCATCGAATGATGAAGTTCGTCCCACAATATAATTTGTTTCGAACTTGACACCCATCTTTCGGAGGTTTTCCAGTTCAAAATCGACGACAGAATTGGGAAGACGAAATTCAGGTATCCCGTATTTTAATACACCACCAATCTCGTGCAATGCTTCAAATACGGTCACATCATAACCATATTTCACCATATCGCCGGCAAACGAAAGTGATGCAGGACCTGATCCAACAGCTGCAACTTTGATGCCATTTGGTTTTGCAGTGGCCGGGACATTACTGACACCTGAATTACGTTCAAAATCGGCTGCAAATCGTTCAAGATGTCCAATTGCAACAGCTTGTTTATCCAATTTGTCAACATAAAAACATCTCGATTCGCATTGCTTCTCCTGGGGGCAGACACGACCGCAAACTGCTGGAAGTGCATTGGTTTCTTTCAGTGTCGCAGCGGCTTTTAGAATTTCGCCTTCTTCAATGTATTTTATGAATTTTGGGATGTTGATATTCACAGGGCATCCTTCAATACAGGTAGGATTTGCACAATCCATACAGCGGGTAGCCTCTCTTTGTGCTTGTTCAGGCTCAAGTCCCATGTTTACTTCCCGATCCTGATATTTAACCCTGATTTCGGGCGCCAATTCGGGCATTTTCACCCTTGGGATCAACATCCGATCCTTGTTTTTAGTCTTCGAGCGTAATTCTGCTCTCCAGACCTGACTTCTTTCCTCCTTGAGGTATTCGGGGGTTAACGACATTTCCCTTTAAATTATAGCTTGTGTGAATAAATTTCGGTTGCCTCTTTCTCTTCCTGAATATAGCCGCCAAGTCTCATCAGCATTTCATCAAAATTGACTTCATGGGCATCAAATTCAGGACCGTCAACGCAGGTGAATTTAGTTTTTCCACCCACTGTTACGCGACATGCACCGCACATTCCGGTCCCGTCAACCATGATTGAGTTTAAACTGGCCTGAGTTGGAATATTGTATTTTTTTGTGAGCATCGATGCAAATTTCATCATAATTGCCGGCCCAATAACGATACATTCATCCACTTTTTCGCGTTGAATGATCTCTTCCATACCGACAGTTACCAATCCTTTGCGGCCATGCGACCCATCATCTGTCATAACGATTACTTCATCCGACCATTTGCGGATCTCATCTTCCAGAATAATCAAATCCTTGTTGCGGGCAGCAATCACCGTAACCACACGATTCCCCGCTTTTTTAAATGCTTCAACAATTGGAAGAAGAGGTGCTACTCCAACACCGCCACCAGCTGCCAGTACAGTTCCGATTTTTTCGATGTGAGTTGGTTTGCCAAGTGGGCCAACCAGATCCGTAATCGATTCACCAACTTCGAGGGCGACTAATTTCGATGAACTAACACCCATAATCTGGACGACCAGGGTAATTGTCCCAGCTACCGGATCAGCTCCGGCAATGGTTAATGGAAATCGTTCGCCATCTTCGCCAATGCGCAACATGACGAAATTCCCCGGTTTCCTCGATTTGGCGATCAGTGGGTTCTCAACAACCAACTTAACTACTTTATCAGAAAAATATTCTTTCGAAATGATCTTGTTCATTAAAAATGAAGTTATAATATTAAAATTAAGCGATTTACAGAAAGAAAGAGAATCCTTTTGCGTTGAATCACAAACGATCGGTCGAAATCACTTTCTTTAATCCTGATTAGCTATTTTTACGCGTCGCAAATTTGCAAAAATTAATGAATTTGTAACGGAATTGATTGTTAAATTAGAATGAATATTTTATTAGTGAGATTTCACTTACATTCTGATCTCTAAATTTGGTTGGTAATATCCATTTAGTAAATTTTGTATTCCAATTTTCCGAATGGTTTTTTAGTTCCTTCATTTGGATAAGATGATGCATGTGATTGAATATTAAGTAATAAATTAATTTGTATGTCGAACCAGCAAAACAGAAAATCCCGCGATGGAGTCGTTTACTCCACCGCTGACAGCTTTGAATACAGCTATAATTCTGAAGATCTGAATCAGGAAACGCTCAAACCTGCACAGCAGAATCTAAAAGTAATGCTTGATAAGAAGCAGCGTGCCGGTAAGAAGGTAACCTTAATTTCCGGATTTATTGGCGCTGAAGATGATCTTAAAGAGCTTGGGAAAAAGATAAAATCGAGGTGTGGGGTAGGTGGAACCGTAAAAGATGGAGAGGTTTTAATACAGGGTGATTTTCGTGACCGGGTGATGGAAATTTTGATTGCCGAAGGTTTTAAGGCAAAAAAGGCAGGAGGGTGATCAAATTTTCTGGATTTTTCTGTTATCAATGATGGCAATCAATTTTACAGCTTCATTGTCAATGGTATAATATATTGATGTCAATTTGGCTAAAATGCTTCGTCTAATTGTCTTTGAATTTGGAGACAAAGGGAAAGTTTTCAGGATTTGTTGTAATTAGTTCAATCTGTTTTTCAAAATTTTGAGCAAATTTTTTAACGTCTTTCTCTGAAAATCTATTTTCTAAGTAGGCAAAAATAAGTTTTAATCCCTCTAATGCTTCATCCGACCAGATTAATTTATAAGTACTTCTCATAGATACTCTTTGCTGTTTCATGTGAATGAACCCGCCCTTCCTCAATATCCTTCAATCCTCTTTGAATGGATTCCTTTTCTTCTATTGAAATTTCATCCCACCAGTCTGAAGTTTTAGCGTATTCATCATGAATTCTTTGAAGTTTTCTAATAATGGATGAATCGTTAATTTTTGCAATCCATTCAATTAATCCGAGTTTTTCAGCTTGTATGTTCATCTCAAATCTTTTTTACAAAAATAATTAAAACAAATGAATGACTTCTCACTTATTTTCTAATGATTACCATTGTTGCGCCATAGCCGTATTCGCGGAATGAAGCATCCTGAAAGGTATATTTCGAATATTTTCGCTGTAGTTCGCGGCGCAGTTCATTTTTG
>Ga0302286_10002637_pt1 | contig 12370 bp, 9 predicted proteins | sample III_Fen_E2_3_FD_198765 | JGI IMG/M metagenome (GOLD analysis project Ga0302286, IMG submission 198765) | Peat permafrost microbial communities from Stordalen Mire near Abisko, Sweden - III_Fen_E2_3 | ecosystem: Environmental > Terrestrial > Soil > Wetlands > Permafrost | place: Sweden: Abisko...
CAGGACATGAAATCGCCGGACGGATAATTCAAGTGGGGAAAAAAGTGACCAAGTTCAAAGTAGGCGATTATGCAGGCGTAGGATGCATGGTCAATTCATGTGGTGAATGTGAATACTGTAAAAAAGGGGAAGAACAATATTGTTTAAAAGGCAATGTTGGAACCTATGCATCACCCGATTATTTCCACAACAACGAACTCACGCAGGGAGGCTATTCCAACAACATCGTGCTCTCTGAAAACTTCGCCATTAAAATACCCAGGAATGCAGATTTGAAAAAGGTAGCGCCGTTGCTTTGTGCAGGTATTACTACCTATTCGCCGATTCACTTCACCCATGTGAAAAAGGGAGATGCCATAGCCATTGCAGGCTTTGGTGGATTAGGATATATGGCAGTACAATATGCAGTTGCCCTTGGTGCAAAAGTTACCGTATTCGACATTACAGAGGATAAACGGCAGGATGCTTTGGCTATGGGTGCCATGAAATATGTAAACGTAAAAAATCCGGAGGAACTGAAAGGCCTGGAAAATACTTTTCGTGTTATCCTAAGCACAATACCTGCTAAATACGACCTTGCCATGTATTTGAAAATGCTGAAAGTAGATGGCGATATGGTAGTGATCGGGCTTCCTGCTTTCGCAACCAGTCCCAGTATTGACGTTACCAATTTAGTTATGGCAGGTCGTCGTAAGCTCTATGGAACCCAGATTGGGGGCATCCGTGAAACGCAAGAAATGCTGGATTATTCTGTTTCGCACAACATTTATCCAAAAGTTGAAATCATATCTGCTGATCAGATAGACGAAGCCTACAAGAAAGTTTTGGCTGGCGAAGTGAGATACAGATATGTGATTGATATGAGCACTTTGAAGTAAATCAAACCGTTAAGAAGCAAGAATATGAGTGTCATAAAATAAAACAGTTTGGAATATGAAAAACTTAGTAACGGTCTTATTGGTTGCATCAATTATATTCTTCAATCAAAACAATCCATTAAATGCACAAGAAATGAAAGAAGAAATTCCTAAAATCAGTAATTTCCCGATGGGAGACAAACTTCCTGAGATGTATGCCAAATACTTTATTGGACAAGCTTATCTGGCTCCATTGACAAAGAATAAAGAATTAAATTGTCCGATCTCTAACGTAACCTTTGAACCGGGTTGCCGGAATAACTGGCATAGCCACACAGGAGGTCAAATTCTTGTTGTGGTAGGAGGAAAAGGATATTATCAGGCTAAGGGCGAACCTTCACGTTTGCTTTTACCGGGCGATGTGGTTGAAATACCTGCTGATGTGGTTCATTGGCATGGAGCAGCACCTGATAGTTGGTTCTCACATTTGGCAATAGAAACAAATCCCCAGGTCAGCAAAAATACATGGTTAGAGCCCGTGGATGATGAGCAGTATAAAAAAGCAACAGCCGGTTCAAATACTAAGAAGATCAGCCTGACTAAAGCAGCTGTAAAAAACCACGAGGAATTATGGCCCGGTTATGACTCAAAAACAGCTCAAACAGACCCTGAATTGATTGAGATATTCGACAACTGGGCTTTCGACGAGGTAATTCGTTATGGCAACATCGATACAAAAACCAGGGTAATGATGATACTGGGTTCCACCATTGCTCAGGGTGCACTTACGGAATATAAAATGTATGTAAACGGAGCTCTCAATGTAGGAGTTACACCTGTTGAGATCAAGGAAATCCTGTATCAATCGGTTGCTTATGTAGGAGTGGCCAAGGTGATAGACTTTATTTATGCCGCCAACGAGATCTTAATGGAAAGGGGAATTGAATTGCCACTAAAAGGACAATCGACCACCACACCTGAAAATCGCCACGAAAAAGGTCTTGCTTTAATGAAATCTACATTCGGAGAAGGAATAGCACAAGCGCGTGTGAATGCTCCTGACAATCAAAAACACATTCAGGATTATTTAGCCGGAAATTGCTTTGGTGATTATTATACCCGAACCGGCCTGGATATGAAAACCCGTGAGATGTTGACTTTCTCGATGCTGATCAGCATGGGTGGAACTGAATCGCAGGTAAAAGGCCATATTGCAGGCAATGTCAAGGTGGGCAACAACAAGGAAACATTGTTGAGTGTCACCACACAACTGTTGCCATACATTGGTTATCCAAGAACTCTTAACGCTATAAAATGTATAAACGAAGTAATTCCCGAATAAATTATAAATACAAAAAGCAAAGTATATGAAAACAACTATTATAAAAGCATTTGGTAAAGAAGCAGTTGAAAATCCGCTTCATGCCATGGACATTCAAAGAAGAGAACTCCAGCATCATGATGTAGAAATGGAAATTCTATTTTGTGGAATCTGTCATTCCGACTTGCACCAGATTAAAAATGATTTTGGTCACACGATGTGGCCAATAGTACCCGGTCATGAAATTGTAGGTCGGGTGACAGCAATTGGATCGCATGTAACAAAATTCAAGGTTGGAGATCTTTCAGGAGTAGGTTGCATTGTAGATTCGTGTGGAAAATGCGAATATTGTGAGGATGGGTTGGAACAGTTCTGCGATAATGGAGTTACCTTTTCTTTCAATAGCCCGGATAAGTATTTAGGGGGAGCTACCTATGGTGGTTTTTCAGAAACCTATGTCTGCGACGAGAAGTATGTGTTGCATGTTCCCGAAACACTTGATCTGGCAGGTACTGCTCCACTTTTGTGTGCCGGAATTACGGTGTATTCCCCGTTGGTACACTGGCATGCCGGTCCAGGTAAAAGAGTCGGGATTTTGGGTATTGGAGGATTAGGTCACCTGGCTATTAAAATAGCAAAAGCGATGGGTGCTGAGGTTATTGTATTTACAACTTCACCGTCGAAAGTGGAAGATGCCAAACGCCTGGGAGCTGATGCAGCCGTATTGTCAAAAGATACTGAGCAGATGAAGAGCTATTTCAGGAAGATGGACATTATCATTGATACTGTTTCGGCCAAACATGATGTGAATACCTACCTGAACCTGTTGAGACCCGATGGAAGCGTTGTATTGGTCGGATTGCCACCCGAATCACTCGAAGTAAATGCATTCAGCCTTGTTTCCGGACGTCACAGCTTTTCAGGTTCAAATATCGGAGGCATTGCCGAAACTCAGGAAATGCTTGATTTCTGTGCCAAACACAATATCACTGCTGATATTGAATTGATAAATATCCAACAGGTCAATGAAGCTTTTAAACGATTGGAAAAAGGCGATGTGAAATATCGTTTTGTAATTGATATGGCATCGTTGAAAAAGTAATAATTGAGATTATGGAAAAAGTGATATTAAACAATGGTGTTGAAATGCCCATTTTAGGATTCGGTGTTTATCAGGTAACCGATCCAAAAGAATGTGAAACAAGTGTCTTTGAAGCTTTAAATGTCGGATACCGATTAATTGATACGGCTCAGGTTTATGGAAATGAAGCAGCAGTTGGAAAAGCTATCAAAAAAAGTGGAGTAGTTAGAGAAGAACTCTTTATCACTACGAAACTTTGGGTCTCGGATGTGAGTTATGAGAAAGCAAAAAAGGCTTTCGAAAAATCATTGAAGAATCTGGGTCTGGATTATCTGGATTTATATCTGATACATCAACCTTATGGAGATGTGCATGGTGCATGGCGTGCCATGGAAGAATTGTACAAAGAAGGAAAAATCAGAGCCATAGGTATTAGTAATTTTCAACCGGACCGGGTAATGGATCTAATCGTATTCAATGAAGTTGTTCCGGCAGTGAACCAAATAGAAACCCATCCTTTCAATCAACATATCGAAACCCAGAAGTTCTTAGTAGAAAATAAGGTTCAGATCGAATCATGGGGACCTTTTGCTGAAGGGCGGAATGATATTTTCAAAAATGAACTTTTGGCTTCCATAGGAAAGAAATATAACAAATCAATTGCACAGGTCATCTTACGCTGGCTTACTCAACGGGGTGTTGTGGTTATTCCTAAATCAGTTCGCAAGGAACGTATACTTGAAAACTTCCATATCTTTGACTTTAAATTAAGCACCGAAGATATGGAAGCTATTTCTACACTTGATACCGGAAAAAGCCTGTTCTTTGATCATCGTGATCCGGCAATAGTAAAGTGGATGGGTGGAAGAAAATGATATAAATAAATGAATTAATAAAAAATTGCAAATTCAAAGAGTCTGATTGCATACTATTCGCGCAAAGGACAGAATTATGTAAATGGTAATATTGTAAACCTTCCTGTAGGAAACACGGAAGTAATAGCAAAGAAAATACAGGAAATAACCTATTCGAAATACTCACAGTTAAGCCTTATCCTGTCGATTATGCCAAAACTACACCTGTAGCCATGGACGAAAAACGTCAGAATGCCAGACTAGAACTTACTGCCGTGGTAGACAATATAGATTCATATAATGTGATCTATCTGGGCTATCCAAACTAGTGGAGTACGTTTCCTATGGCGGTGTTTACGTTTTTAGAATCATATGATTTCTCGTGAAAAACCATTATTCCATTTTGTACACATGAAGGCAGCGGACTTGACAACAGTGAACGCGATATAAAAATACTGTGCCCGAATGCTAACGTACTGACCGGTTTAACAATTCAGGGTGGCAGTGTTGGCAGATCAGATGATGAAATTAAAGACTGGATAAAAAAGCTAATTTAAAATAATATGAAAACAAGAAAATTAGGTAACTGTGGGCTGGAAGTGTCAGCCCTTGGACTTGGGTGTATGGGCATGAGCTTTGCTTACGGTACTATACCTGACAGAAAAGAAATGATAGCGTTAATTCACAAAGCTGTGGAAAGTGGTATCAACTTCTTTGATACCGCCCAAATATACGGACCTTTCACTAACGAAGAACTGGTTGGCGAAGCATTAGCTCCGTTTCGTGACAAAGTCGTTATTGCCACTAAATTTGGCTTTCAGTTCGAAGGTAATAAGTCAGTTGGGCTCAATAGCCGTCCGGAATATATCAGGCAAACGGTAGAAGATTCACTAAAACGGCTTAATATCGATACTGTTGATTTACTTTATCAACACCGTGTTGATCCCAATGTGCCGATTGAAGAGGTCGCAGGAACCGTGAAAGACCTGATTCAGGAAGGAAAAGTAAAGCATTTCGGACTATCCGAAGCCGGGGTGCAAATTATTCGACGTGCACATGCCGTTCAGCCGGTTACTGCACTTCAAAGCGAATACTCGTTGTTTTGGCGTGAGCCGGAAGAAGAAATCATGTCAACACTCGAAGAGCTTGGTATTGGTTTTGTGCCATTCAGTCCGTTGGGCAAAGGTTTCCTGACCGGTAAAATAAATTTGGATACCGCTTTCGAAAGTAATGATTTTCGGAATTCAGTTCCCCGTTTTGACCTGGAAAATCGAAAAGCCAATCAACCGTTGGTTAATTTAGTGACAGAGATTGCCGCTCAAAAGCAGGCAACTCCAGCTCAGATAGCACTGGCTTGGATACTGGCTCAAAAACCATGGATAGTACCTATTCCCGGGACAACAAAATCAGAACGGTTAATTGAAAATATTGGTTCTGTTTCGGTAGAACTCACTCCAGAAGATCTGCAACAAATTGAAGAGGCTGCTTCAAAAATTACCATACTAGGCGACCGATATCAGCCAGCATCACAGAAAATGATTAATCGATAATTGAATTTTTCTATATAAGTACTAGAAAGGAAATAATGTCCTATTTTATTCTTCACGAAATATGACCTCTCCCCCTGCCCTCTACATACCTCTATCCCCCTTCGGGAACTTTCTCATAAAGGAGAAAGGAATAGGAAATGAGTATTTAAGAGGGTGATAGAGCCGAGGGTTGATTAAGCTTTATTTAAAATAATAGGATATTATTTATTTCCAATTACTTAAGTATTGATATTTTTGAATCAAATGATTTTTCAAGTAAGACTATTATTCATTACTGCACTCGTTAAGGCAGCGGAATGGGCGGTTGCGAACGCAATATCAAAAAACTTTGTATGAATGCTCCATTGTTGCAAGATTTAGCTATCAAGGTTGACTGTATAGAAAGTGCAGAAAGCTTGATTAAATTCGGGATGTTTTAATGGTTAAAGACTTGTTGAAATTAAAAACGTTAAAGTCTGTAAGTATCACTATAATGTATCAATTTTTTAAATACAAAGGAAAGACCAACCTAATTTTCATTAAGTTGGTCTTTCCTTTATAATATATAAATTAATCTATTTCAATACGAAAGATTTATATCAGAGGTGTAAATCTTTATAAAATCTTTATAATAAAGACTATATCTTTGCAGTATTAAGATGGGCCTGCAAAACAAGCTTATTGTTAATATTACATTGAAAGTGATTTCATAAATTTACAGTAATAATCAAGTATATGGATACAAAGCAAACGATTCTGATAATTGATGATGAGATCCAAATTAGGAGACTCATTGAAATAAATCTGGCTGCAAACGGATATCGGGTAATCGAAGCTGAAACAGCAAAGGAAGGCCTTTTATTGGCTGCATCCGTCAATCCCATACTCATTATACTTGATTTGGGTTTACCTGACATGGATGGGTTAGATGTGTTGAAAAAATTGCGGGAGTGGTATACTGGTCCGATCATAATTCTTTCAGTCAGAAATTCGGAAGAAGATATTGTCAAAGCACTTGAAAATGGTGCCAATGATTTTCTGACCAAACCATTTCGCACCCGAGAATTGTTAGCAAGGATACGTGTAGCCACTCATCAAAGCGTTCGTCAGCAGGAAGCTTCTATGGTATTTGATAATTTGACAATTGATTTAGCAAAGCACATTGCAACCAAGAATAATGAAATAATTAAACTGACAACAACTGAATTCTCGTTATTGGCACTTATGGCCAAGAATGAAGGGAGGGTGCTTACCCATGTATACATCCTTCAGGAAATATGGGGATACGGGTATACCGAACAAACCCAATATCTGAGGGTTTTCATTGCAACGCTACGCAAAAAGATCGAAGATAATCCGTCAAAACCTAAATTGTTGATCACTGAATCGGGAATTGGCTATCGGTTTAGTGGTATATAAACAAAGTCCGTAACTGCATTCGTATTTACGGACTTTTTCATCGTCTTGTAATTTTTAAAGCTGTAAGTCCATTTGTTTGGAAGGGATTTTCAAAGTGAAAACTCCACCTCCATTTCCGCCGTTTGATACTGAAACAATTCCCTTTTGAGCTTCCACAAAACCTTTTACAATTGAAAGACCAAGTCCTGTTCCACCTGCTTTAGCATCTTTTCCCCGATAAAACTTATCGAAAACTAATGATAACTCTTCTTCTGGAAATCCGGATCCATGATCAATAACTTTGATAATAAGGTTTCCTCCTTCAATTTTAATTTTAAGTTCAATAACACTTCCTTGTGGAGAATGTTGGGTAGCGTTCAAAATCAGATTGTGTAACACTTGTTCCATCAATCCGAAATCAACGTAAATTAAAGGGAGGTCATTGGGAACATCTGTTTTAAAAGTAAATGGTTCCAATTCACATTTAAGCGATTCCGACACCGAATTCACTAAATCCTGCGCATCGCACCAATCGGGGTGAGGAGTAATCCTGCCAGATTCAAGACGTGACATATTTAACAGGTTTTCAACCAATCTGTTCAACCGGATAGATGCAATATTGATTTCGGAATATAATTCCTTTTGAATTGATTCCGGAAGTTGTTGCTCTAGTAAAGTTTCTGACGAACCCATTATGGCGGCAAGCGGAATACGTAGTTCGTGCGAAATGGAATTAAACAACGTTTTATAAAGCTTTTCCGATTCGCTTATCATATAGGTCTTTTTAGTCGCGTTACGTAACAGTTCCCGCTCATATTTGCCTGTAATTTGTGACAGTGAGGATTCCCAAAACTGTTCTTCACCATGTGTAAAAATAGTTGTTTGTTTTACTAAAATTACACCTAATGTATCATTACTCCCTATTAATGGGTAAAAAGTATATTCGTTGGAAGGTAATGTATTGGTAAATTTACCGGCTTTCATGGAATTTTTATCCACCCAGTTGATGATACTCATTTCGCTTTCAGTCAACCGAATATTGGAATTTTCTATGGGTTTAACTTCAAGTTGATTAAAATCATTTTTAACCACAATGCTGCATTCCAATTTGAAATACCGGTTAATATAATCGGCAGCAACTTTTATAACGTCATCGAAGCCGGAAACGAAATTCAGGTCTTTGGTTAGTTGGTATAGGGCATTGGTGCGTTCTTCTCGTATCCTTATTTTCTTTTCCTGACGACGAACCCTAGAGGTTAATGTGCCATTTAACAGGGCTATAATGAAGAACATTACCAGCAGTAATATATCTAATGGCTTTTGGATAAGAAAGGTGAACTGAGGTGGTATGAAAAAATAATCCCAGATCAATGCACATAATGTGGCTGCAAATAAAATTGGTCCTGTGCCATAAAAAAGTGCCAAAAACGAAACCAAAAACAAAAGAATAACAGAAATGGTCTGATAACCAACAATGTCTTTAACAAAATAACTTAGTATTGAGGTAACTATGACAATTAGCGATACAGTCAAATATTGGATTAAATTTGATGTGAATTGTGGAATGGATGCTTTGGCATTCAATTTATCCACAACCGGAGCATCCGAACCCAGGATATATACATCGATGTTTCCGCTATATTTTATTAAACGGTTTACGAAATTTCCAAGTTTTAAAAGCGATTTTACACTATTTATACGTGATTTTCCTACAATAATATGCGTAATATTTTCTTTCTGGGCGTAATTTATAATTGCCTTAACCAGATCATCGTTCGTAACGATACGAACCTTAAATCCCAACTGCTTGGCAAGATTAATATTAAAATCCAGTTGCTCGTGATCTTTGGCAGTTAATCGCTGGGCGGTTTCGACATAAAGAGCTTCTACATTAGCTCCCATTGAATAGGCCAGATTTTTTGCCCACTTCAACAAACCTGCCGAAGATGGGCTCACCCCTATGGCAACCAGGAAATGCAATCCCGATTTCCAGGGACCACGGATACGTTTGTCCTGCATGTAGTCGTGCAGTTGGTTATCAACCCTATCAGCAACAATACGCAACGACATTTCGCGTAAAGCGGTTATATTCCCTTTACGGAAAAAATTATTCACCGCTTCTTTTGAGCGTTCAGTTGTATATACTTTCCCATCTGAAAGCCTTTGAAGGAGTTCGTCGGGAGTTAAGTCTACTAATTCTACGTCGTCGGAATTTTCGAAAATAAAGTCCGGTAACGTTTCGCGTATGATAACTCCTGTGATTTGAGCCACTGTGTCAGTGCGGCTTTCGAGATGCTGAACGTTCAGTGTTGTAAAAACATTAATTCCGTTTTCAAGAAGTTCCTGCACATCCTGATAGCGCTTGTTATGTCGGCTTCCTGACGCATTGGTATGTGCCAACTCATCCACCAGCACAATCTTAGGATTACGTGCGATTATAGCGTCTAAATCCATCTCGTCGACAGAGGTGGATTTATACTCAATGGCTTTACGTGGAATTATTTCAAACCCATTTACTAGAGCTTCTGTTTCTTTTCGTTTATGCGTTTCCACATACCCGATAACAATATCATTTCCCTTCTTTTTTTCGGCGTGAGCAGCCTGAAGCATGGAGTAGGTTTTACCCACACCGGCACACATTCCAAAGAAAATCTTTAATTTTCCCCGCTTGTTTTTTTCTTCTTCCCTGGTTAATGCCGCTAAGAGTTCATCTGGATTTGGTCTGTCAATTTCGAAGTCGCTCATTTGAGTTTGTTTTGAGTGAAAAGTTATTGTATGCAAATTGTCAGTTGCCTCCTGCATTAGCAGGAGGCAACTGAAGATAAAAAAGTACAATTGGCTTTATCCAAATATCCTGGTAATTTAATTAGAACCAGGGTTTCATGGATATCAATATTTCCGTCCCATTTATGGGTTGGGAATTGATGGAAAGCATCATAAACTCATCTTAACTAATATGAATTTACCTCCACGTTAATAGAACGCAGTAATACTTTCTTTAGTTCGTATTTTCCATGATTCATCGATTGTTGATACAAAAATTTCACCATCTCCAATTTTTCCTGTATTGGCTGCATTTAAAATGCAATCAATAGTGGCTCTTAAGCTCTCATCGGGAACCACAATGTAGACTAAATACCGAATGATGTCAGATTGAAATTGATTACCACGATAAACACCTTGCATCTTTAACTTTCCAGCTCCGAAACAATCCGTATATGTAAAAGAATTAATGTTGATAGATTGGAGAGCTTCTTTCACATCTTCTATTTTTGTGTTTTTGATTATAGCCTCAATTCTTTTCATAGCCTTGATTATTTTAATTTGTCTAATGCAATATTAAGTAATAATACATTCACACGACTTTCACCCAAACATGTCAGTTGAGGCCCTTGACTTATATTATCAACAAGTGTTATCAACTCATGTTTTTTAATAAGATCAAAGTTTCTTGCTTTTGCAATACGGTTAATTTGCAACTGAGCTGCTTCAGGCGAAATATGCGGGTCGAGGCCACTTGCTGATGCGAAAAGCATATCGGCCGGAACCTCTACACCTTCATCAAGTTTGTTGAATTTGATAAATTTATCTTTTCTTTCAGCAACCTGTGCTTTAAGTTTTGTACTGGTCAAACCATAATTACTTCCACCCGAAGGTAATGGATTATTTCCAATAGCCGAAGGCCGAGAAGTAAAATAAATTGTGCTGTCGGATTGTTGTCCGATTAATTCACTCCCTATTATTTTATTGTCTTTTAAAATCAGGCTACCATTGGCTTGATATGGGAAAATAACTTGTGCAATTCCCGTAACTAAAAGCGGATATATTACTCCGGTCAATAAAGTAAAAACCAGGAATATTTTTAATGCGATACCAACTGTTTTCATTTTTCAATTATTTTTGAATGTTCATAATACGTTATCATTTCGTTCATAGAATTAATCAGAAAATCGATTTCAATAATTCTTCCGGAAGAAATCAGCATAAGATCATTAATGTTATCTTTATTATACTGTTCCATTCTTTCATACTCTTTTTTTATTCTGGTTAATAACTTTTCTTTCAAATTTCTTACGAGGGCTTCCATGAATGCTGAATTTAAATCCATGAATGCTGAATTTATATCCATATGTGCAAAATTTATAAATTAATCAATATGTCGATAATTTTGATTCCGATAAATGGTGCTATAATGCCACCTAATCCATAAATCAGCAAATTTTTTGTCAGTGCTCTATTGGCTGAAATTGGTTTATAAGCCACCCCTTTTAATGCAAGCGGAATCAGTGCAATAATGATCAGTGCATTGAAAATAATGGCACTTAGGATGGCACTCTCAGGCGAACCAAGCCTCATGATATTAAGTGCAGCCAAAGGCCCTTGCCCGTTGCTTCCTGCATACAGTGCAACAGAAATAGCCGGGATAATAGCAAAGTATTTAGCCACGTCGTTTGCAATACTAAAGGTGGTGAGTGCACCACGGGTCATAAGCAACTGCTTACCGACTTCCACTACTTCAATCAATTTCGTTGGATTACTATCCAAATCTACCATGTTGCCGGCTTCACGTGCAGCTTGTGTTCCAGAATTCATAGCGATACCAACATCAGCTTGCGCTAAGGCAGGCGCATCGTTTGTTCCATCTCCAATCATTCCCACCAAATGCCCTTTTTCCTGTTCTTCACGTATTCTGCGCAATTTATCTTCAGGAGTTGCTTCGGCCATAAAATCATCTACACCTGCTTCGGCAGCAATGGCTGCAGCAGTCAATGAGTTATCTCCTGTAATCATCACCGTTCGGATTCCCATTTGTCGCAGTTCGGCAAAACGTTGTTTGATACCACCTTTTACAATGTCTTTCAAATGGATTACACCTAATACTTTATTATCTTCAGCCACTACCAGAGGCGTTGCTCCCAATCGTGCCAATTCCGATACAACATCGATGACTTTTTGAGAGAAAACTCCATTGTTTTCTTCGATAAAAGCACGAATTGCTTGTGATGAACCTTTCCGAATCTGGTGAACTTTTCCTTCCTGAGTTTTCAAATCCACGCCGCTCATTCTTGATTGTGCGGTGAAAGGAATAAACGTTGCATGCAAATGAGTAATGTCCCGGCCACGAATATTGAATTTCTCTTTTGCCAGTATAACAATCGAACGTCCTTCGGGTGTTTCGTCCGAAAGTGACGAAAGTTGGGCTGCATCTGCCAGTTCTTCAACTGTTACACCTTCTGCCGGAATAAAGTCTGTTGCCATCCGGTTTCCCAATGTGATGGTTCCGGTTTTGTCGAGCAATAGTACGTCCACATCACCGGCAGCTTCAATAG
>Ga0302286_10002641_pt1 | contig 12360 bp, 11 predicted proteins | sample III_Fen_E2_3_FD_198765 | JGI IMG/M metagenome (GOLD analysis project Ga0302286, IMG submission 198765) | Peat permafrost microbial communities from Stordalen Mire near Abisko, Sweden - III_Fen_E2_3 | ecosystem: Environmental > Terrestrial > Soil > Wetlands > Permafrost | place: Sweden: Abisko...
TCCGGGTAAATAATTTTAAATCCAGCAATACCTGATCGTTTCGTGATCGTCCGCTATGGATCTTTTTACCAATATCCCCTAATTTTTGGGTGAGGAGCATCTCAACCTGCGAATGAACATCTTCAACGCCTTTCTCAATGACAAAGTCACCTTCATTGGCTATCTTATATATGTTTTTCAATTCTGTCAGCAAAATTTCCAGTTCTGTTGACTCCAACAGGCCGACAGATTCCAGCATCCTGATATGTGCCATAGAACCCAGCACATCATATTTTGCCAGAAATACATCCATTTCACGGTCCAGACCAATGGTAAATGCCTCAATTTTAGCATTTACCTGTGTGCTTTTTTCCCAGAGTTTTGTCATATATAAGGGCTTTTTGAATACAAAGTTGAATAAGTATATGAAACATAGATCCTGATTTCCATAGTTATATCAGAAATTCATGATTCTAAACGTATCTGATATTAAAATTAATTTCAGGGTGTGACGAGTATGTCTACAGCAATAAACATAACTAACATACTAAGAAGATAAGTGTACCGGCTAAAATTAAACCAGTCCATTTGATTACAGGATGTTATTATCATCCTGTTCCTTTATAAATGTATTATTTTGAAAGGGCACTTGCTAAAATATCTGCAATGAGATTTATGCCTTCTTTAAGCTTTTTATCAATCATCATTTTGATCATCACCGGCAAATCAGCTTTTAGAGTCAATTTCATTTGAGTTACATTTACATCCCTCTGTTTTAATTGAATCCATACATTGATTTCAACCGGAGCATGTTCTGATTGAAGTTTGATAGTCTTATTTGGTTCACGTTCAATAATTTTGAAACCAATCTTTCCGAATCCCTCTGCAATAAAACTACAACTGTCAGTCTGGAATTGCAGATCTTTTATTTTTTCTGAAATTGGTGTCTTTTCCAGAATTGGTTTCAAATTATTCAAGTCACTTAAAATACCAAAAACCACTTCCTCGTTCGAAGAAATGGTTTTAATATCGCTTTCGTATGTAGTCATATCTTTATTTTTTACAAATTGGCTATTTACAATTATCTGTTTAACATTGAGACTTCCCATCCTGTTTTTGAGACGATATTTTATCATCTCAAAAAAGAATATAATAAACAATGAATAACTATCAATTAAAAAGGATCTTACTCAAAATACACCCTTTTACGCTATCTCCGGATTGGGTAAGGGTTATAAATAATATTTCCCGAAGAAATATTACAAGCTTTAATTTTTACGTGTTATTTCTAACAGCCAACTTCATAAACTAACAGAAATCTATTATCAGGATAGTCGTCAGATGTTAAACTATTTTTAAATCAGTCCTCCATGTTGAAGGATTCTGACGCCATTCCTGTAATGTTTCAATGTCATCCACCGATATATAATTCGTTGAAAGTGCTTCTGATAATACGGCATCATAAGTACACAAAGTTGTAAGTTTTACTTTGGCTTTTTTGAATTTCTGATCTGCTACCGGGAATCCGTATGTGAAAATAGCGACCATACCAAGTACTTCTGATCCATCATTCCGGATCGCTTCTACTGCTTTGAGACTGCTTCCACCGGTTGAAATAAGATCTTCTATTACTACAACTTTTTGTTTTGGCCGTAAATCACCTTCAATCATATTTTCAAGTCCATGATCTTTTGGGGTAGGACGGATGTACACAAAAGGCAAACCAAGAATGTCAGCAACCAGAGCAGCCTGTGCTATTGCACCGGTGGCTACACCGGCTATTACTTCTACTTCGGGATACATTTCCAAAATCAAACGTGCAAGTTCTATTTTTATATAACTGCGAATTTGAGGATACGAAAGTGTTTTGCGGTTATCACAATATATTGGTGAATTCCACCCCGATGCCCATACAAATGGGTTATTAGGTTGCAATTTTACAGCTTTAATTTTTAGTAGTTTCTCAGCTACACTTTTTTCTAATGTTTTCATTTTGAATTGTTATTATAATAGATGAACAGTGAAAAACAGTTGAATTCGATTCAGTCTTTCAAGCTGCAAAAGTACGCAAACAATTTTAGACTTGAAATATAATTAAATATATTTTAAATATATTATTTTGTACAAAATAATGCATAAAAATCCATGTGCAAATACAGGGACTTTATTATATTCCTGTATTTTGTATAGACATTTTAATTGACAGGTGATAAAAATGCATCTTCTATATGATCAATAACAAATGATTGACCATGCGGAATGACTGATATAACATCAAACCTGGTTTCTCCGTCCCAATCTGATTCCTGAATGTAATAATGTGTCGCTGTTACAATATTGCGTATTTTTTTTATTGTTATGGCTTCTTCCGGATGTTCAAAAGTTTCTGTTGACCGGGTTTTTACTTCCACGATGATCAACCAACCTTCTTTTTCGGCTATTATATCAAGTTCCAGTTTTCCGAACGACCAGTTGCGCTCCCGGATGATATATCCCTTTGAGCTCAAATACTCTTGTGCTCTTTCTTCTCCTAAATTGCCCAGTTCATTATGTTGAGCCATGACTGTATTAAATTGTTGAAAACAAAGTGATGATACACCATTATGTAAAACACATAAATTAAGGAAATCGTATAAATTCCATTTAATTCAATAAAATATTTTTCAAAAATACAGTTTTTTGATTTATTTCCGTTAATTCTGAAAGGATAATATTATTTTTGTGCCGAATAATGATCTCTTATGGCAAAAAAAATACCGAATTTGATTTCCAAACGCAATTCATTGCGAACTCACAGGCAGATTTTCACTCTGAATGATGAAGAAAATAAAGCACTTGCGCGTTATATTGCAAAGTACAATGTGCAGAATAAATCAAAATTTATCAGAGAAACACTCATGATAACCATCATCCGTAAAATGGAAGAAGATCATCCGACTTTATTTGATTAATCAATTTTATTCAATTATAGTAAGTTAAGACAGATTTTGATTTTTTCAGTTAGTAACCGGAATAAAAAGAATTCTATCTTTGTTTCAATAGTGTGTTTATCTTTTAAAATGATTGTGAGTAATAAAAATCCAGCTTGTTGAAAAAAAGTATTTTCATACTATAAAATATAAACAGTTTGGTTATTTGTTCGTTAATTTTTACCGTTTATATAATAAACATTGGATTATGGGGGTTATATAATTTAAATGCATTTTTTTTATTTGTCATTTTATTTCAAAGTAAAATTCAAAACAAGGCTTCCTTTTTATTTAAATTGTAAATTTTATATTTAATATCCAATATCCAATATCCAATTTCCAATGCTTGTAAACTGTCATTTTTTTAATACAGTTATCCCTAATATCTCATCATATCTTCTCATCAACACATCATCACATCATTACATCAACAAATCAACACATCAACTCATCACCACATTAAACCATGGATTATATTCTGATTATTTTTGCTTTGATGCTTGGGTTTATGATTGCATGGTTGGTTGGTTCACGAAAGCTGGCATCAGTTCGAGCATTATATGCTCAGAATGAGAAAAATATCTTATCTGCACAGGCAGAAGTTGAAACCCAAAAATCGGTTGCTCTTGAAACGGTTCGTTTGAAAACTGATGAACTTCAACGGTTGCAGTTGGAATTATCGCAACAACTTGAAATTTCAACTAATCGTGGCATAGAAATTGCAACTTTAAATAATATCAATTTAAATTTAGAAGAGAAACTTCATAATCAGAAGAATGAAATTGAAAATCTTCAAAAGCGCCTGACTACTGAATTTGAAAATATAGCCACCAGGATTTTAAAAGACCGGTCTGATGAATTTACGGTGTATAATCATAAAAACCTGAGTGAAATTCTGAATCCGTTGAAAGAACGAATTCAGTTATTTGAAAAGAAAGTTGATGAAACATACGATAAAGAATTGAGAGATAAAATTAGTTTACGGGAAGAAGTTCGTAAACTGACGGAACTAAATACCAGGGTAAGCGAAGAGGCCAATAATCTGACCAAAGCATTGAAAGGGGACGTAAAGAAACAGGGTAACTGGGGTGAAGTAATCCTCGAAAGGGTTCTGGAGAGATCAGGACTGACCAAAGGACAGGAATACGAACGTGAAGCAGTGATCGAAGGAGCCGATCATTCGGTTCAACGACCTGATGTAATTATTCATTTACCCGATAATAAGCACATTGTTATCGATTCAAAGGTTTCTTTAGTGGCTTACGAACGTTTAATGTCCGCCGAAACTGAAAATCAACGCATTTCGTATTTAAAAGATCATATCAATTCATTGAGAAATCATGTGAAATTATTGGGGGAGAAAAATTATCAAAATGCACAAAATATAAATACTCCCGATTTTGTACTTATGTTTTTACCCATAGAAGCTTCTTTTTCTGTTGCAGTGCAGGGGGATAGCGAGATATTCGGGTATGCATGGGAAAAGAAAATCGTGATTGTCAGCCCCACAACTTTGTTGGCTACACTCAGAACAATATCTTCTATCTGGAAACAGGAAAACCAGACCAAGAATGCACAGGAAATAGCCAGGTTAAGCGGTGCTTTGTATGATAAATTTATTGGATTTGCTGAAGATATGTCGCGCATTAAGGCCAATATCGATCGTACTTCGAGTGCCTATGATGATGCAATGAAAAAAATGAAAGACGGCTCAGGGAATATCATCCGGACTGCTGAGAAAATAAAGGAGCTGGGTGCTAAAACAGGAAATAAATCTCTTCCAACAGGTTTTGAGAATTTTTGACTTTCAACGGTCGACTATTCTTTGTAATTTTGCAACGATTAGAATTAATTAAAATATTCAACAATGAAGTTTAAAGTATTAATTACGGTTGTTCTTTTTCTTTCCGCAACAAAAGTTCTTGCCATTCAACCCACACAACAACTCGAAAATGATAATTCTCCTAAATTTGAAACTGTAAATTCAGATAGCTTGTTGCATGGGCTCTTTAAGGATACTATTTCAACTCCTACCACTCCTGGCCTTTCTAACAAAACTGTTGTTAAGACTATTGATAACAGTACAATCCATAAACCGGAAGAGATAAAAATTGTTGAATTGCAAAAACATGCGTCAGATACAATAATAGAATATATTATCCCTGAAAAACTGAGAAAAATTCATGTCGATTCACTTCTCTTTTTAGCCAATCCGTTTTTTATCGAATTAGTTTATAATGGTTTGCCTTTTGATTTTAAATGGAATATCCAACCCGATTACCTGACTCTTTATTATGGTAGGAAAGCTACTACACTGAATGATTCTTTTAAAAGACCTGCTGATGACCAAAGTGCTGAAAGCACTGTAGCTGCTTTAAGGCAATACGCCCGCGAACAGATTATCCGGAATGCTGCAAATCTGTATGTGGCGACCTTTGATGAATTGCCTGATCCGGATGGATATAGAAGTCATTTAATTGAAGGAAAATCATACAAAAGTATGAGATTTGTAATGGATGATCAGGCGATCAGACATAGAAGAATAAATGTTCGTCGTGAACAGATTGGACCGTGGATCCACAAGGCTACAGCTTTAGCGCAGTTTTCTCAAAATTATGTTTCCCCAAACTGGTATCAGGGTGGTAACAGCAATATCGCTATCCTCGGGATCGTAACCGGTCAATTGAATTTCGATAATAAAAAGTCTGTTCAGTGGGAAAACTGGGGAGAATGGCATATGGGTTTTAACTCCGTCGATGGGGATAAAATTCACAGACTAAGTACCAATGATGATCTTTTTAAGTTGAACAGTAAATTGGGGATAAAAGCCGGTGGTAACTTCTTTTACAGTACACTGGTCGATTTTTCAACTCAGTTCTTTAATAGTTATGACGGGATTAATTCAACTGTTATGAAAACATCTTTCCTGACTCCTGTAAGAATGAATGTGGGAGTCGGGCTGGATTACAAATACAAAAAAATATTTTCACTCATGTTATCTCCCGTTTCATACAAATATATCTATGTCAACAGCAACAAAAACGTGGATCCTAATCTGTTTGGAATAAAAACAGGCGAACGTGTACTGAGTGAAGTCGGAAGTTCATTTAATGCCATCTTTAGTTATCCTCTTTCAAGAGAAATTCAAATTGACTCTAAACTGAATTTTTATTCCAATTATCAATCAGTTGTAGTTGATTATGAATTGGTTTGCAATATGATCATCAACCGTTTTATGTCAACACGTATTTCAATTAATTCCCGCTACGATACTTCTGTTATATCGCCTACCGGAGAATCTGCTAAAATTCAATATAAACAATTGCTAAGTGTCGGTTTTGCACATAAGTTTAATTAAATAGTTGTATCTCCTTCAAATTGAATATTCCAGCTATTGAATCGAATCACTTCATGTTCTCCGTAATGCATCAGATAGCTCCTGATCTTTTGCACCGACAGGGTCTCGTTTAATTTTGTCTTTGAATAAAATTTATCCGCATAGCAAATCAATTGTTCTTCTTTTGTCAGAGGCAATAAATCACGATGGGGCAATGGGAGTTTGTTATTAATTATCATCTCCAGGCTGATACCTACCCCGGTATGCCTTTCACAGACCAGGGCATGTTTGAATAACCCTTCTTTCCGTAATAAGTCAGCACCCAGATACCCGTGTTCAATATAATTCTTTGAACCATGACAACAGATACGCGGTGCATCACACAGAAAGATGCCAATATCATGTAACATGGCAGCTTCAGTAATAAATTGGATGTCAAGTTGCATTTCCGGATGGTTTTTAGCAATTTCAAGTGCCTTGTTTTTTACATGTTCGCTGTGATTTACTAAAATGTTATAGAGTTCACTTCCTTTTATATAGTATTTTTCAATTATTACAAGTGGATCAATTTTTAATTCATTGTTCATAATGCCCCTTTCAAATGTATGAAATATTTAAATTAAGTTCTAACTTTGCAGTAGAAATCTTGAATATACAAAAATACAACATTTCCTTCAAAATGATGTTTAATAACATCATGTAACTTTAATGAGTTTTAATGGTTTGAAATAAAACATATTATGAATGAAGTGACCAATTGTACCTGGCCGGGGAAAGATGAACTGATGCTTTCCTATCACAACGAAGAATGGGGAGTGCCCCTTCATGATGACAGAAAGCTTTTCGAATTTATGGTATTGGATGCTTTTCAGGCCGGATTAAGCTGGAAAATTGTACTCTATAAAAGGGCTAATTTCCGCCGTGCTTTTGATAATTTTGATGCTGCTAAAATTGCTTTGTACGATGAAGACAGGATTCAAATCCTGATGCAGGATACAACCATCGTACGCAATCAGGCTAAAATAAGGGCAACAGTGGCGAATGCAAAGGCTTTTCTGCTTATTCAAGCTGAATATGGTACCTTTGATGCCTATATCTGGAAATTTACAAATGGGATAACAAGAATGAATCATCCTCAATCATACGCCGACATTCCTGCTAAAACTGCAGAGTCGGATGCCATGAGTAAAGATCTCCTTTCCCGTGGATTCAAATTCGTTGGCTCTACCATCTGTTATGCCTTTATGCAGGCTGCCGGAATGGTAAATGACCATTTTGAAGGTTGCCGGTATAAATAACAATAGTTGGAGGCAGTAAATAATTAATAATTAGTAATTAATAGTTGCCAAAGAACAGAAAGATAAGTATTTGTATATTAACAAATAGATTATTAAATATCTACGATTACTTAGTAACTCTGTTCCATTTTATTTTGATATTCCATTTGTCAGTTTACCCGTTTAATAATTCTTGGTTGAATAATGTAATCTTCGGTTCAACTTCGATAGTTAACTATGCTTTACTTAGATTATTACTGTCTTTATAATTCAAAATCAGTATTTGTATCGTTACAATTTATTTGAATTAATTTAATATGACTTTATGTTAATCGTTGCTCCCAAATATGTTGATATAATTCTTCCTTTGCCTTTGGGCAATACTTTTACCTATTCAGTACCCGAAGAGTGGGCCGACATGGCACGTATCGGAATGAGGGTAGTCGTGCAGTTTGGGAAAAAGAAGATGTATACGGGAGTCATTCATTTGGTCCATACAGTCCCTCCCACAGTTTATAAAGCCAAAGATATTATTTGTCTGCTGGATAACGAACCCATATTACGCCGTCCGCAAATGAAGTTCTGGGAATGGATTTCATCCTACTATCAGGCCTTTCTGGGAGAGGTCTATCAGGCTGCAGTCCCTGCCGGATTGAAACTACAGAGTGAAACGCAGGTGTGTATAAATCCTGATTTTGAAGCCGAAACACATCTCTCTGAAAGGGAAGGAAAACTACTGGATGCATTGTCCGACGGAAAACCCATATTTGTTTCGGAATTGAATAAAATCACCGAAATGCGGGATGTGATGCCAACACTCAAACAATTGCTGGAAAAAGGTGCCGTGGAAATCAGTGAAGAGCTGACTGAAAAATACAGAGCTAAAACAGACACCTTTGTACGCCTTACTCAAGAGGCAAAACAGGATGATAACTTAAGGCGTATTTTCGATGACCTGGGACGAGCCAAAAAACAACTGGAAGTATTGATGATGTATATCGATTTATCCAAATGCCTTTTACCGGCAAAACAACGCGATGTCACTAAAAAGGAATTACTCGAACGAACAGGTGCTTCGGCTGCCGTACTTGCTGGTCTTGTCGAACGGGGAGCACTGGAAACATACCTGAAAGAAATAGGTAGGTTGGATATTACGGATGTACAAACATCCGAACAATACAAACTGAATGATAATCAACAGAAAGCATATTCTGAAATAGAAAAGCAGTTTGTTGATAAACAGGTGGTTTTATTGCACGGGGTGACTTCCAGCGGCAAAACTGAAATGTATATTCAGATGATAAATAAAGTGCTGGCTGATGGAAAACAGGTGTTGTACCTGGTGCCTGAAATTGCGCTAACCACACAACTGACCTCCCGTTTAAAAAGGGTATTTGGAAAGCGATTGGGCGTTTATCATTCCAAATTTTCTGATGCCGAACGGGTTGAAATATGGAACAATGTACTAAATGATAAAACCTATGATGTGATTATCGGTGTTCGTTCGTCTGTGTTCCTTCCTTTTCGCCAACTTGGACTGGTCATTGTTGATGAAGAACATGAATCGAGTTATAAACAATACGATCCCGCACCACGCTATCATGCCCGTAATGCCGCTATTATGCTCGCATCCATGCATGGAGCAAAAACACTGCTCGGTACTGCAACACCTGCCATAGAAACCTACCACAATGCACTGACCGGAAAATACGGTTTTGTTGAGTTGAACCAACGTCACGAAGAAATGGCCATGCCAGAGATTCTGGTGGTCGATACAAAGGAAGCCTACCGGAAAAAACAAATGGAAAGCCTTTTCACACCGTTATTGATTGAAAAAATCGGGGCTGCTTTGCATAATCACGAACAGGTCATTCTCTTTCAAAACCGTCGTGGGTATGCTCCTTATATCGAATGTAAAGCCTGTGCCTTTGTACCACATTGTAAGAACTGTGATGTGAGTCTGACCGTTCATAAAATCTTCAATACGCTCACCTGTCATTATTGTGGCTATACCGAACCCATTCCTACTATTTGTCCGAAATGCGGAACTCCCGGAAGCTTGTCAACGAAAGGTTTCGGTACTGAAAAGATCGAAGATGAAATAAAACTTATTTTTCCTGATGCACGGGTATCACGGATGGACCTGGATACAACCCGTTCTAAAAAATCGTATGATAAAATAATTTCAGACTTTGAACAGTTGAAAGTGGACATTCTTATCGGAACTCAAATGGTCTCCAAAGGTCTGGATTTTGAAAGGGTAAGTCTTGTCGGAATTCTCAATGCCGATAATATGCTCAACTTCCCCGATTTCAGGGCTCATGAACGTGCTTATCAACTCATGGCACAGGTCAGTGGAAGAGCTGGTCGTAAAAATAAACGGGGTACAGTCATCCTGCAAACTTCGTCACCCGAACACGCCATTATTGGTCAGGTTATTCGAAATGATTATAAAGCGATGTATGCTACTCAATGTGACGAACGAAAACTCTTTAAATATCCACCGTTTTACCGGATCATTCAAATAATATTGAGGCATCGCGATCCGAATGTAGTGAATCAGGCTGCTAACAGGTTGGCTGCCGATCTTCGGGCTGTTTTCGGAGCCCGTGTGCTGGGACCGAATACTCCTGCAGTTTCCCGTGTTCAAAACCTCTATATCAAACATATCCTCCTGAAAATTGAAAATGAAGCCTCCCCCGAACGGGCTAAAGATATCCTTCGTCAAATCACCAACCAGGTAGTGGCCGATTCTAAATTCAAGTCTTTATGGATTAATCTGGACGTTGATCCTATGTAATCTTATTGGATTGATATCAAACATCCTTTCGTACTGTTGTTATAAACGAGCATCCTTAAATTGAATGTAACAAAAATGAATGTCTCATATAAACAGAATGCCAAGATATTGTAGGAAATTATTAATATTGCTTTTTCAACAAACTTTTTGTTTAACTGATGGTAAATATACGGGTGCGAATCATTTGAATACATACAGCTTTATCATATACGAATATTTCATTCTTCAATTGTAAATCGTAAATTTAAAATTGTAAATAATTCATGTTTTTATCTTCGCCAGTAATTGTGGATATAAATCATCTTTTATCCATTTAATGTCAGGTTCATTCCGCATGATTTTTTCATAGGTAAGTTTTGCGTCTTCCAGCTTATCGGTTTTTTCATAGACGCTGGCAATCATTGTGAGTAAATTCAAATAAACCCAGTTCTGGTAGGTCTCTTTATTTCTTTCCATTAATTTTACCCCCTTCAGAAAATATCCAAGGGCTTCTTTTTTATCACCTCCAAAAAAACGGGGTGAATAGTACAATAAATTCCCTTTATCAATGATAGCCTGAACATTCAAAGGATCCAACTGCATGGCTTTATTGATGTTGTTTTTACTGTCCGAACCCAAAAAAATCGCTTTGCATTTATCAATTCCGATTTTAAATCCCAAAAATGAGCCTTTGAATGAATAGGCCGTGGCATTTTTTGGCGACGAAATGAGTACCTGATTAATCAGCTTTTCCCCTTTTGGTATAAACTTCTCGGCAGCTGTAAATTTCTTTTGCCCGATCAACCAACCTATGTACCCGTAATAATAATTGATAAGTTCCAGTTTCTGATCTACTGTGTTGGTGGCATTCGCTGCTTCAATCGTATGAATGACTTTTTCCCATTTTGCCATATCGTGGGTGATAAAGGCCGAATAGATTGTCTTATTATAGTTGGATTCCGAATAGGCAGATGTTGCTAAAGTCAGCAAAACAAGCGTGGCAAATAACTTATTGAGTGTAGAATTCGTCCATTCTTTACTTTGGTTTTTATAGATCATACATTTGGGTTTAATTCTGAGTGAGATTTCGAGTATAAATATTGAGTATTGATTGACTGACTTTATTTATTATTTGCATGAATGGATTGAATTGCTTTTTGTCACCATTAATTCTTACTTTTTTTCAATATGTAGTTGAATATCCAAAAGTACGTTTTTATTCGAAACCACCAAAATAATACATTACTATTAACACTTTGCTAATTAACACGATACTATTTTATAATTTGTAATAAAACTTCAATATGAACGTATCATTCCGGATATAATTATTCAGAATTGAATAAATATCATCAATATTAACCTAGTCTGAAAATTTTTGTGTTTCACGCTCAAATGCGAAGCCCATTTTGTAAATATGAATATATTCTCTATTATGTATGTACAAAATAATTATCTAAATACAACGGATTATTCTATTCATCCGGTAAATTTAATTTAAATGATTTTAGGTTGTGTTTTTACACGAGAGCACCTTATTCCGCCAGCGGAACTAAAAATGATATGAAACAAGAGTAAAGTTGAATGGCGTTTGTTATCTGCCACAAAGTCACAAAGCCACTATCCGTCAGCTGACGGATAGTGGCTTTGATAAGCTAAATCTTTATACTTTTCCGATAAACCGGAATCCTCAATGTGTAGCTTTGTGCCTTAGTGCCTTTGTGGCAGGGGGAATTAGTTTCATGAGAGCATTTTTTTCCGCCAGCGGAACCAAAAATGGTAAGAAACAAACGGGTGTTAGCGGGCAAATAGTAATCCCGATAGCTATCGGGGGTAAATGAATAAATAGTAAATGTTTCGGTTAGTTTCATGAGTGCATTTTAATATTAAAAATAAGGATATAGTATTATTTATTCATTTTTCCTGATCAAATACTTTGATTTTTCAATACTATTTTATAATTTTGTAAATGAAAAAGTAAATAATTCGATTCTTTAATGATCGATTAAAAATAGTGAT
>Ga0302286_10002643_pt1 | contig 12350 bp, 5 predicted proteins | sample III_Fen_E2_3_FD_198765 | JGI IMG/M metagenome (GOLD analysis project Ga0302286, IMG submission 198765) | Peat permafrost microbial communities from Stordalen Mire near Abisko, Sweden - III_Fen_E2_3 | ecosystem: Environmental > Terrestrial > Soil > Wetlands > Permafrost | place: Sweden: Abisko...
AACGGGCTCAACATTCAGGACAACACCATCTATAATACCTGGAATGCAGGAGCAACTTCCTATGGAATCAGCTTCATGCCTACGACGGCTTCGACCGATATCAACATTACGGGCAACAGTTTTTACGAAACAACCGATTTTCAACCATCCGGAGCATTCGCTTATTATGGCGTTTATGTTGATAACAACACGGCCAATGATTTTAATGTTTCCGGCAACTTTTTTGGCGGACAAGCTGCTTCATGCGGTGGTAGTGCGTTGCTTTTAGGGAACTCTGCCGGAGCACAGTCCTTGACATTCATTCCGGTCAGATTAAAAGTCGGTACTACGATTGCCAGTTCGGTACAAGGGAACACCATTCGAAACATTTCCTTCAAAAGCTCCTCTGCCACCCCATTTACAGCAATTCATATTGAAGGTGGCGTGGTCAATGTCGGAACGGTGACTGGAAACGTCATCGGGGCAATAACCGGAACCGGTTCCATCTTGTTGACAGGAACAGGAACATCGGCATTGTCTTACGGAATCAACGTCAATTCTGCTTCAGCAGTCGCTGTGTCCAACAATGATATTGGTTCAATAACGGCAACGAATGCCGCGGCAAATGCACACAGTTTTTACGGAATAGCGAAGACAACGGCTGCATCAGGGAAGTTGACCATAGAAAACAACCAGATTGGTAGCTCAGCCACAGCTTCCAGCATACAAAGCAATTCTGTAGCAACAGGAAACAATCAGTTCCTGATCGGTATTTATAGTAATTTGACGGATTCTGTTTACATCAGGGGAAATGAAATCGGCAACCTAACGAACAGCACGACTCGGGACAATGCCGGTGCTTACATTTATGGTGCGTATATGACCGGAGGAAACGTGAATACGGTTTCCGGTAATTTTATTTACAACCTGAATTGCGCTTCGGCTGGTACGACCAATATCCTGGCTGGGCTGTGTTTCGCATCCGGAACGATTTCAGCCTACAACAATATTATCAATATTGGAGGTGGCATCACGACCGGGCTTTATGAGATTTCCGGCATCAAGGCTTTGACTTCTGCTTTGCCAGAGGCGTTCTACCACAATACGGTTTACATTTCAGGAACTTTAAGTGGCAGTACAGCCATTCATTCGTACGCTTTCAACAAGGCTTATGCAAATGGGTCTATGACGGTCAAGAACAATATCTTTTTCAATGCCCGAACCGGTGGATCAGGAACCGGTAGGCACATCGCATTTTCAGCGACCAATGCTACAGGTCTGACAAGCGATTACAATATTTATTATGCTCCCAATACGAACGGAGTCCTTTGCATGTTGGGTTCCACCGCCTATTCGACGTTGGTTACCTGGAAAGCGGCTACCGGTGTCGACGACAATACATCCAATGCCAATCCAATCTTTACGCTTGCGGGTGGAACTGTGGCTGCCAATTACAAGGCAGGACTTTCATTGCCTGGTTCTACCACTACTGGGGTCACTACGGACTTTGGAGGAACAAACCGAGTGCTGTGGACAGCTGGAGCTTGGGAAGGTGCCATGAACCAGTTGCAGGTTTGGAACGGAGACATCCTGCGTGCATCCTATGTTACTCTGAAGGACGCCATCGATAAAATCAACGATGGCACCTGGACAGGTGACTTGATTATCAAGATCAATGCCAGTACGACTGAAACCGCCAGTGTCGTTCTTAATGCAAGCGGAACTGGAAGTTCCAATTATTCCCGCCTGTTGATTTACCCGCAATCATCCGGTATTTCCATTACAGGGAACATCAATGGACCACTGATCAGCCTGAATGGTGCAGACAATGTAGCAATCAACGGTAGCGTATATCTGAATAATACGTCACCGGGGCTGACCATTACAAACAACAATGCCGGGGCCTCCGCCAGCACCATCAAATTTTCCGAATCGACTCAGGGCAACAGCATTCGTTATTGTATATTGAAAGGAAATCCTGCTTCCGCCACGCAAGGTGTCGTTTTCTTCTCAACTTCATCTGTCGGAACTGGAAATTCAACCGATACTATAGCGAACAATAAAATTTCTGGTACCGGTGCCACCATTGCCACAAGACCTTATAATGCGGTCTATTCTGCAGGTACGTCTGGGAGGGAAAATGCCGGAATCGTATTGACTGGCAATGAAATTTTTGATTTTCTGAACCCAGGTGTTGCGTCCAATGGGATATTGATTGCTGACTACTCCAATACCTTTACCATCAGTAACAATAGTTTCTATGAAACAACTGCTTTTACATCCAGTTCGGCAGTCACTTACAACATCATCACTATCAACAATGCCTCCGGCGGCGGATTTGCAATAACTGGAAATTATATAGGCGGTAATGCTGCATCGGCTACGGGTACTTGGACTAAAACAGGAAACAATAACCTGTTCAATGCCATTCTGCTTAATGTGGGAAGCGCCGTCCGGTCTGGCATTCAGGGCAATACCATCAAAGGTTTCAATTATACGAACACGCTTAATGCCGATTGGTTTGGCATCAATGTCGTAGCCGGTGGTGTCGATATTGGAACCGTAACTGGAAACTCCTTGGGTGAAAGCGCTGGAACGGGTTCCATCACTTTGACCAATACGACCACAAGCGGTAATTTCTATGGCATCTATGTTGCAAGTACAAGTGTCATCAACTGTCAGAACAACAGTCTTGGTTCCATCAATGTCGGAATCGCGAACAGTACGTTGTCTACGAATTTTTTCGGCATCTTTAAGGCAGCTGGCGCCGGCAATTTCACGGTAAGTTATAACACAGTCGGAGGTCTGACAACGGTAAATAGTCTTTATGCCAGTTCTCTAGCGACATTGAACGTACAAACAGTCTATGGTATCTATTCAGCCGGAACCGATCTTAACGTCATCACCTACAATACCGTCGCAAATTTGGCAAATGCCACAACCGGAACCAGCCTCTCGTTTACACGTGGTATCATTACCATTAGCGGCTCCAATACCATCGATAACAACTCGGTGCATCACATTTCATCTCTGAATGCTCAGCCAAACAATTACGTCAATGCCTCGCTTATTGGTATCGAACAAATCAGCGAACAGGCTGGATCCACTCAGAATATTCGTGGCAATAAGGTTTATAGCCTCAAGAACATCACCCTTTCAACCATCGAAATGTATGGTATTTTTTACATCGGACCGGCTTCGGGGACTCATGAGATTTCCCGAAATTTTGTCAATACCTTCATCATCATCTCAACGGATGCTGCCTATCTGCATGGTATTTCTCTGCATACTGGAACGTATACCTGCTCCAACAATATCGTCTTTTTGGGAGATACCATCACAACGGGTTGTCACATCTGGGGTATTTGGAACAACAGCAACAGCCCCATCAATATTTTTCACAACACGGTCTACCTGAACGGGGTCGCAACTAATGGTGTTTCAAATTCATTTGCATTCAGAGACATCAGTACCGCTCCAACAGCAAGGGACTTACGAGATAATATTTTTTGGAATGGGCGGAAAAATGTCAGCACTATTTCCCATTATGCACTTTATTTTTCAACAACAGCCAATACTACCCTCGACTACAACGACTACCAGTTTGCAGAAAACTTTGCCTTAGTTGGTTCCACAGCCTATGCATCCATGACTGATTGGATTAATGCCACGGTTTTCGATGATCACAGCTTGTTGGTGGATCCGGAACTGACTAATTTGGGCGGCATATCTCCTTCGGATTACCAGCCCGGAGTTGCGCTTAATGGTACTCCAATCACTGGAATTGCACTGGACTTCGGATTTTTGGATCGCAGCCTGATTTCACCGACCATGGGTGCCTGGGAATACGTGCCCAATCCTGTTGAAATTTGGAACGGAGCGACGTTCAGACGCGATTATGCTACGCTGAAACTCGCCTTCGATGCCATCAATGCCGCCACTTGGACGGGTGACCTCACCATCAAGATCAAGGCAAATATCAAGGAAACCGTCAAAGCAGTACTTTATCAGAGCGGTTATACCGGTGCAGGCGGCACTTCCAACTATACAAGGATCCATATTTATCCAACCCGAACCGATATTCAGGTTCAGGGAAATCTTGCTACCCCGTTGTTTGAACTCAACGGTTCAGACGGTGTTGTTTTTGACGGCAGAGTCAATGGTACAGGTGCGCCCTACAACCTAACCCTGCAAAACGAGTTGGTATCTTCTTCCGCTTCGACCGTTATGTTTGTCAATTCGGCTGAAAGCGATACTCTTAAGTATTGCTATATCAAGGGGTTGACAACGAATCCAACCGGTGGCATCGTCCAGTTCTCCACTTCGGCTTCCGGCAATGGAAACGACAACAATTGCATTTTCAGCAATAAGATAACGACGGTGGATTCCAATCCATCCACTAAGTCACGTGTTGTAAACGCCATCTATTCCGAAGGTACCGCTACTAAGGAAAACAGCGGCAACTGCATCTTGGACAACGAAATATACGATGTATGGGATCAGACCACGAGTTCAAACGGGATAAACATCGGTCCGAATTCAACACTGTTCAGCATTTCGGGAAACAGTGTGTATGAAACCACGACTTTTACGCCAAGCGCAGCCAACACCTATAATGGTATTAGAATCAACAATACTTCCGGTAACGGATTTGTTCTCACTGGAAATTATATCGGTGGAAAAGCTGTCCAATGTCAGGGGAATGCTTTGTTGATTGGTACGACCACTCCGGCCAACACCTTCGTCGTCCAACCCATCTATCTGAATGTAGGTACTTCAACGGCCACTTCCGTTCAGGGAAATATCATCCGGAATTTCCGATTGACAAGTCCGAATACAGCTCCATTCACTGCCTTGTATCTGAATGCCGGTTTGATCAATGTTGGTACATCCGTTGGAAATACCATCGGAAATACTTCTGGAACCGGTTCTGTCAACTTGATCGGTGTTTCAACATCATCGAATTCTTATGGCATTTATGTCAATACGACTTCCGCAGTCGTGCTTGCAAACAACAGCATCGGTTCTGTGACAACGACGTCAAACGCTACGAACAATGCCCATTCATTTTATGCCATTTACAAACCAGCCGTAGCCGGTGATGTATCGGTGACTGGCTCTACCATAGGCAGCCTAGCCACTTCTGGCAGCATTCGTGCATCTTCGGTCAGCACGGGTTATGCACAGTCGGTGTATGGCGTTTATTCCCTTGGCACAGGTGTGACAAACATCTACAACAACACCATTGCCAACTTGCTTGACAGTACCACCACCAGCAATGCCCTCAGCAATGTGGCGGCCATCTATTTCGGAGGAAGTTCGTCCGCCTCAAATAGCATACAGCGCAACTTCATCTATGGATTGTCACACAATTGCACCACGAACAGTGCGCTGAATATTATGGCAGGAATTCAACTGTCATCTGGTTCAGCCAATGTGGCCAACAACATTCTTTGGATTGGGAATGCGGTGACCAACAATTTCAAGGTGTACGGCATATACGAAATTGGAGTTGCCGGGCAGACCAATGGAATCTACCACAATACCGTCTATTTGTCGGGCACGCCTTCGGGTACGACTCAGAACTCTGCCGCATACCTGAAATCCGTCAATGCAGGGACTACGGACTTGCGCGACAATATTTTCTACAACGCTCGCACCGGTGGCACCACCGGCAAACACTATGCTGTGTATTTGCCCGGAACCACCAGCCTGACCATCAATGCAAACGACTATGTCTGCTCGGGAACGCTCTATAATTTCTTATCCGCCGATGTCACTTCCTTGGCAGCATGGAAAACCGCCACTGGTCAGGATTTAATCAGTCTTAATTCCACCCCGTTTACGGCACCTGCTTCCGCATTGGCTGTGAACTTCCGGCCTACCCTGGACCTGGTGGGTACTGGAGTCGGTATCAGCTACGACTATGGAATGAATCCCAGAAATGCAACCACACCCACGATTGGTGCCTGGGAACGGGTGAACAAATGGAAAGGGTCTGTCAGCATAGACTTCAATACCGCCGGAAACTGGACATTCAGCATGGTACCCGCCCCATATGACAATGTAATCTTTGACGATGCGCCCAATCGCCCCTGTACGTTGGATCAGGACCGTTTTGTCACAGACATTGTCAACAATCAATCCACCTACAGGATGATTGTAAACGGCTATAAGTTGACCATTCGCGGAAACCTTACCTTCAACAATGGTGCTCAGGTTGATGCTTCTTCGCCTTCCTCGATGCTTGAGTTCAACGGAACCGCTGCCCAGATCATTCCTGCCGGTGCACTATATACAAATAAGGTGTACGACCTGAAAGTGAACAATGCCAATAATGTGACACTGAACGGAACGTTGATACTATTGAACAACTTGACGGTAACGTCTGGAAAACTGAATGCCGGATCGACTGGAGTCACTATCAATTATGGTGGTGCATCGGCTCAAACCATCGAAGCAAATAGCTTCCTAAATGATAAGGTTTACAACCTAATCATAAACAATCCTGTAGGAGTGACGTTGAATGCCACATTAACCGCTGATAATGACCTATTGATTCAGTCCGGATCCTCATTCACCATTTCTGAAAATAAAGGTTTGACAGTAACAGGAACCTTGACCAATCTGCCCGGAACAGGTGGATTGTTGCTCAAGTCTTCCGCAACAGGTACCGCATCGCTTATACAAACGGCTGCCGGTATACCTGCCACTGTACAGAGATACATTGACGGAGACACCTGTGCCTGGCATTTCATGTCTTCACCCATTTCAAGCCAGTCCATATCCGGCTCATGGATTCCATCGGGGACGTATGGTGATGGAACGGGTTACGACTTGTATGTTTGGGATGAACCGGCTTCCTGCTGGGTTTACAATTTGAATACGACTGTGACTCCTACTTGGCCATCATCTCATCCTCAATCATATTTTGTACCCGGTCGAGGCTATTTGTACGCCGTTCAGGCATTAACTCCTACCAAACAATTTGTCGGAAACCTAAACGGAGGTACTATTACCCAAAACCTGACCATCAATGCTACCGGTGTTTATCAAGGTTTCAACCTCCTTGGAAATCCTTATCCGAGCAGCATTGATTGGACTCTCAGCGATGGTTTTAACCGAGGCATGTTGAATCTGAATGGAGGAGGTTATGACCTATGGACTTGGAGTACGACCTCAAACAACTATGGGGTTTACAATTCAGCAGACGCTGACGGTATTGGAACAAACAATGTAACGCGCTATATCGCTCCAATGCAGGCATTCTTTGTCCGGGCAACCAGTGCGGGTAGCTTTACATTTGACAATGATGCTCGTGTCCACAATGGTGCTAGTGTCTGGTTGAAATCTTCTAAAGTCACTTCCGATCAGAACGTTCATGTATCAGTTTCTTCAACCGCAGGTAAGGATGAGGTCAAATTTGGATTCGGTTATGCCGTAAACGAAAGTGGAGCCATGAAGCTTTTCAGCCCAGTTGAAACGGCGCCAAGCCTCTATATGAATTGCAGTGGGGTAGGATTCTCCACTCGCAGGTTGACAGATACTAGCAAAAACAAATATGTACCGATCAATTTCAAGGCTGGTGAAACCGGAACGTACACCCTTGATTGCAAATACGACGTTTCAACATTGGGAACCATTTTCTTGCAAGATAGGCGAACAGGATCCATAGTTGATATGAGTGCAGGTGATCCCTATACTTTTTCAGCGACAAAGATGGATGCACCTGAACGGTTCGTGCTTTATTTTGGTGCAGTGACTCCGGTCGATGCGAAAATCCATCCGAATGTTTGGGTTAGTGCGGGCACTTTGAATGTCTATCTGGAAAACATGATTGGCGATTACACATTGCGAATTACTGATCTGCAGGGGCGTACCGTTGAAGAAAGAAAAATGTCTGGTAGCGAACAATGTTCGGTACGCTTGTTCGCCCGAGGGATATATCTTGCAACAATCTATGGGCCATCTAATAAGCAGACAGTCAAGGTGATGTATTAAACTCAACTGTTAGTTTGCAAATTTCTGTATCCTTTTTGTATCCTGCATTTGTACCCCATTGTTTCCATTCTGTATAGGTTTTTTTCACACAAGGCCCGAAAACCGCCGTATATTTGTAGCGTTAAATCATCCCAACTGGAAAAAGAAATTAAAAGACAAACAAAAAAATAATAAAGATTACAACTATGAAAAAATTAATGCTTTCCGTTCTCGCTCTTGCCGCCATCACTTTTAGTATCAATGCCGCCAACAATACTGCCAGTGGTACAGCTGCTGCTGCACTTATTGCTAATCTTGCTGTTTCTTCAACGAATGGTTCAGATGGTTTTACGGGTGGCCAACAAGTATCTGATGGTAAACTTGAATTTGGAACAATCGGTATTGGAACTACAGGAACGAGTACGGTAACCATAGCTCCTGCCTCTACAACCGCCCGTTCAGTTGTTGGTGATGCAAACTTATCTTCCACTGGTAACGCTCCTACTGCTGCTGCCTATAAAGTAACGGGCGCAAATCAGGCTTACACCGTTGCATTTGGTGCTTCTTCAATTGTGCTTACGGGTATAACACCTACCAATCACTTGACGGTGAATAACTTCAAAACAAATCTTGGTGTTAGCAATGTAGGTACAATTACTGGTGGTGCATCTTACTTCGCCGTAGGTGCCGACTTGCTTGTTCCTTCCACTGCATTGGTTGATACTTATTCTGGTACCTTCGCTGTGACTGTTACTTACAATTGATCAGTTCGTTCAATATATAGAAAACCCGAGAGGTCACCTCTCGGGTTTTCTGTTTAATAATGACCAGGTTTTGCTATGGTTTTAGTATCCTTTTTGTATCCCTTGTCACTATCTCTTGTATCCATTCTGTCGTGTGATTTTTAGCAATATGTCTTTCACTTGAAGGTATCTTTGTAGGGTAAAGAATATGTAAGCTATACAAACAAATGAGACCTCCGATAGTTCTAGTTTTTTTTATTTCGTTTCTTTTTTATACTGCATCTGAGGTTTATGCAGATGATGCTCACAGCAGGTCCATAGCGACAACCAGCAAGGCACGAGTCATCACACCCATTTCCTTAATTAATACGGGTGCACAGGGCTTGGATTTTGGAGTCATAGCCATAGGAACAACAACTTCAAAAGTGGTTGTATCAGCAAGTGCAACAGTGGTTGCCAATGTCACTTTAGGAAATGCCATGGTCGTTACGAGTACGCCACAAAAGGCTGCCAAGTTTACAGTATCCGGGGAGGCAGAAAAAACGTACACCATCTCACTTCCTACGAGTTCTTCGATTTTGTTCGGTGCTAATTCGTTGACTGTTTCAAATTTTACTTGTTCAAATGGTACAAATGGTAGCATCGGAACAGATGACCTGTTTTATGTTGGTGGTGAATTGACGATACCTGCAGATGCTACACCAGCGGTATACCTAGGCACTTTTAACGTTACAGTGGCTTATAATTGAAAATATGTGTGTTTAAAGTGCCTATTTGAAAGCGCTATAAACGCAGGATCCTGAAAAAAAGAACGATTTTCGTTCTTTTTAAACCTAATGAATTAAAAAAGACCTATTTTTATGCTAATTTATACCAGAATCATTTCAAGTATGAAGAGAATTGTGGTTTTTGTGTTACTTTCTACCGTTTTTTTCATTTCTTTGTCCGCACAAACCAGTGTGGTTGGAAGAGTTGAAGCAGAGCTCGTTGTGCCTGTATCAGCCGTTGAAACGGATTTGCTGAACTTCGGACGGATAGTCGTGGAAGCTGGTGGTGGGACCATCCAGATTTCATCTACCGGCGAACGTATCGCAACCGGCAACGTGTTGTTTGCTGACGATCTCTTCAGTACGGGAAAGTTTCAATTGTCGGGTATGCCGGAAAGTTTAGTTTCCATGGTATTGCCGCAATTGCCGCAGAAACTGTATATGAGCAGTGGAAATCAGACACTCACGGTGGACAAATTTACTTCCGACGTTCCAAGCGGTGGTCAAGTTGTTCGTCAGAGCGATGGAAAAGCAGAAATCAGTATTGGTGCGACGCTTTACATCGGTAATAATCTGAGTAACCCCGCTGGCTTTTATTCTGGAAGTTATGAAGTGGTGTTTACGTACAATTAATTAAAAATAGTGTCATGAAAAGAAAGGTCGGATTCGTCCTCGGTTTATTTGCTTTGATCACGGGATTCTCCCAACTGGTTTCTGCACAAGGAAATTTGTTGGTTGCTCCCATACGTGTTGTGTTTGAAGGTGCCAAGCAGAAAGAAGATCTGAACCTGACCAATATTGGTCAGGATACGGCTGTTTACCTTATTTCATTCATTCAATATAAAATGAATGAAGATGGTAGCTTTTTGCAACTTGAAAATGGTGACTCTCTTTCCACTCGATCAGATAAATACCTTAGGATCTTTCCGAGAAAAGTCGTTTTGCCTCCTGGTGAATCACAAACCATCCGGATGCAATATCGTAAACCTACTGATCTCAAAGACGGTGAATATCGTTCACATTTATATTTCAGAGCCGAAAAAGAAGTTTCCGCTTTGGGTATGAATACGACACAGTCTGATACTACAAAAATGTCCGTTTCCATTACCCCGGTTTTCGGAATCAGCATACCTGTGATCATTCGCAATGGTAATCTCGATTACAAAATGAGCTTATCCAACGTTGCGCTTACGGCTGTCAATGACACCATCAGCAACCTCACATTTCTTATCAACCGTACTGGAAACAGATCGTCTTATGGGAATCTGAGAGCGGAATTCGTTCCTGCTGTCGGTAAGTCTTTTGATGTCGGAATGGCCAATGGTGTTGGTGTATATACTGATTTGAGCGCACGTAAATTCAGTATGCCAATACGCAATAGAGCTGATCAAAAGCTGAAAAACGGGAAACTCGTCATCTATTATACCAATCCTAGGGAAGATGGTGGCACAGAGTTGGCTAAAACGGAGTTTAGAATACCCTAAGTATTTAATATGATGACGCTGTGAAAAGAAGTATCCTGTTAGTATCTGTGCTTTTTATGCTGTTCAACAGCATATTAAAAGGCCAGAACACTGCTCCACCTTTACCGCAGCGTACTGCAACGGCAACCGTTACACAAAATCTAAGTTTTGGTGATATTTCAGTGGAAACAACTTCCGCTGGAGGTACCGTCACTGTTGATTATACCGGTTCAAGATCATCTACCGGTGATGTGTATCTGTTGAATCTAGGCTTTCCTGTAGAACAAGCCATTCTTGAATTCCATCTTTGTCCCGGTCGTTCGGTTAAAGTTTTGTTTAACCCGCTGGTACAATTGACCAATGGTTCATACAATATGAATCTGGCCATCAATAGACTTCGAATCGGAACAACATTACTTACGACAAGCGGCCAAAGCTTCTTCTCGAACAAAGGTTGTAACGATACCCATTACATCGAAGTTGGTGGAACCCTAACTGTAGGCAATTTGTTATCGAATCCTCACGGTGATTACACTGGAAGCTTTACGGTAACTTTGGCACAGGAATGATCTATATACGTTGTAAGTGAAATATTGGTTTAAATAAATGAAGTTGAGACTCAAAGAAACCTTGCTTGTTTGCTTTCTTTTTGCAAGCATACACGCTTGGGGGCAGGATGTCGACTCTGAAAACCAATATGAGTCCTTGGACATGTCCGTCACTTTCGACAGGACGTATCGTATGACTATTCCCACATTGTTTAAGGTTCCTGACGTTGTCATGCTACCTGTTTCCGATCTATTCGATTTTTTGAAGATTCCCAACAAGGTCAGTTCAGATGGCCAAGTCATTAAGGGATTCTTTGAAAATGAAACGAATAGCTTTGAGATCAACAATCTGAAGAAGTTCATACAATTCAAGGGCCAAACCTATCCCATCACCAACGATGAGGTTACCATGGATATTGGAATCCTCTATTTGAAAACAACTGCATTCAAACGTGCTTTCGGATTCGATATGGCATTCAACGACCGTTCACTTTCCATCATGTTCACTTCTCCTTTTGAACTACCACTGTTCAAACTGATGAAACAGGAGAAGCAACGCGAAAACCTGCGAATCAGCGGGAGCGAAAGTGCAGTATATGATACGATACTGAAAAGAGATTACCACTGGTACAGAGGTGACATGGTCGACTGGTCCGTTGCTTCCACACAGTCCAATGACGGTATGTCTGAGACCCGCATGGAATTGGGGGGAGGAGCAGAAATATTAGGTGGTGAGACTAATGTCTGGCTGAATTATTCCACTCAATATGGAATGAAACGTAATCAGCAACAATATTATTGGCGTTGGGCTGACAACAGCGCCAAAATAGTTCGTCAGTTTCAGGTGGGTCGTATTACAACACCCTCCAT